>JAEEGI010004971.1_pt1 | contig 30794 bp, 27 predicted proteins | sample 8958751 | NCBI WGS metagenome assembly JAEEGI01 (sample SAMN16246545, study PRJNA631951) | gut metagenome | biome: gut microbiome; feature: rumen; material: KS-attached | host: Bos | place: Iran: Karaj | collected 2018-10 | reverse complement strand
GGCGTTAGTGTTCGATAAAAAAGCAAAAGATGCCACAGCGAATCCTCCGGCGAACCAAGCGGAATTCCAGACGGGGCATGACAATGCCCAAAAGTACCAAACCTTCCGTAATATTTCGCTTGGCGTGGTCTTGGGCGGACTTGTCGGTGTTGGTTTAACATTCCTATTCTAGTGGGGGCTCTATATGAAAAAGATTCTTTTGCTTTTATCTGTCGCTGCAATGTGGGGATGTACCGATTACGTAAGCCAATGGGATGACAAGTATGCAGCTGCTTTTGCTGGCGGTACACCTATACAGGAATTAGTTTGTGCAGAAGGCGCTGTGACATCTGTTTCAGAAAATGGTTGTACAACGAATTTTGTTTGCAATAACAATGCTTGGGTTCCGCAGGGTTCCGTATGCAATAATGTTCAACAGCCGGTAATATGCAATGAAGGTGCTACTACGTCTGTGAACGAAAACTCTTGCACTTATAACTATAAATGCTCCAACAATACATGGACCCTTGTCGGGCAGCCCGTTTGTTCGACCCCAACTGTACCAAGTTCTTCATCCAAAAAGGTGCAGAGTTCATCGTCCAGGGCGGTTATTGCAAAATCAAGTTCCTCAAAAATTACGGTTCTTAATGAAATTACTTATACAGAAGTCTCCGGAACCATTCGTTGCCCAAGTGCGATGTTCTGTGGGCCTTCAGGCGGTGATGGTCGCGTCAAGACGGGCAAAGACGATGGCTCGGATACGTATGGTTATTGGTTTGCGTATGATGATGCCAGCAATGGAGGGTCTTCATATTTTACTTGGCCTTATGGAAAAACGGATGAACTGACTTTAATATCGTTTACTGAAAAGTCCATAGCTAAGTCTAACGGGATTACTGGTGTTGCAACCGTAGAGAGTAATGATGAGCCGGGTGCTGGTTTTCTTGGACTTGGCTTTAACGTCGGTGGTGAATTGCAAAAAGGCTTTGATATTTCTGCATGGAACGGTCTTTGCATCATTTATAAAACCAATGCTTATATGGGGCTGGAAATTCATCCGGCAAATGAAGCGACCGTAACTAAGTACGACAATCCTACAGCAACCCTTTACAGACCAAACAAATCGACATCTGCCTATGTCGTGAATATCCCTTGGAGTATATTTGAACAGGCGGGGTGGGGCAAAGCTGTGGCGTTTAGCACGGTGACAAAATCGGCTGCGACGATTTCGTTTAAGTTCACGGAAGATGCGTCGTTTACTATTTACGCATTAGGCAAGTACGGTACTTGTAATTAGTAGGTTTTAGGTTATAGGTATTAGGTGTTAGGTTACAGGTTTTAGGTGGCTTTACCACAGTAGGCAGTAAACTGTGGTTAGGCCATAAGGCCGTAAACGGGACGATAAAATGAAAAATTAAAGATGATAATTTAACTTTTAATTCTTAATTATTCATTTTTAATTTAACCCCTAACCACTAATCACTAAAATATCGTATTATTTATGGTCAGGCCTGCGAAAAACAGGATGAGGTAGCCGTACCAGAGGCCGGTCGGCACGTAGTTCCAAATACGTTTGTACTTCTTTGGCTCGTCTTTGTTCTTTTCTTTGATGCGGATAATATTTTTCTTGAGATAAAAACCGCAGAGCGCAAGGCCCGCGATGCTAACGAGAATGAGAAGTACGTATGCCATGCTGTAAATATAGCATTATATGGCTGATTCCCAATAACCAATGACTAAAAATCAATAACCAAAGATTAAAAGCTCGTAAAAAAACAACTAACCACTAAAATTTGCTATATTCTTGTTGTATATAGGAGAATATTATGGCTGCCTTGAATCTTACAGCTAAATCATTTGATGAAGTCATTTCTTGTGGTCAACTTGTATTTGTTGACTTTTGGGCGACATGGTGCCGTCCGTGCATGATGATGGGTCCGGTCGTTGAAGATCTTGCTCAGGAATTTGACGGTCGTGCTGTTGTCGCAAAAATCAATGTTGATGACGAGGGTGTCTCGGATATCTGCGCTCGTTTTGGCATTACGAATATACCGAATATGAAACTCTTCAAGAACGGTGTCGAAGTGGGCAACGTTGTCGGTGCCGTGCCGAAGGCGACATTGAAGAACTTGATTGAAAAGAATCTGTAACTAGAGCTTAGATGGCGGATTTGGTCTGCCATGACGTATCTTCGCCATTGCTCAAGTGCATGACTGGTTCGCCTCGGATATAGAAATGTGCAAGCATGTTTCTGCATCTTTTGGCTCCTACGTCATTTCGGGTTTGACTCGGAATCTGCCCACTAAGTTCTGACTACTGTGGCTATGGCTATGCGACCCCAACCACTAACCACTGTTTACTAACCACTGTTTACTAAAATGCTCACGAAACGTTTAATTGTCTGTTTGGATGTCCGTAACCGCAAGGTCACGAAGGGTGTAAAGTTTAAGGGGAATATCGACATTGGCGACCCGGTTGAAATGGGGGCCCGTTATAGTGATGACGGTGTCGATGAGCTTGTGTTTTACGATATTACCGCGAGTGCCGAGAATCGTCCGTGCGACATGGAAATGATCCGCCAGATTGCAAAGCGTGTGTTTATTCCGTTTGCCGTGGGCGGCGGTATCCGCAATTTGGACGATATGCACGAAGCTTTGCTGGCGGGTGCCGAAAAGGTGAGCGTGAACAGCCTTGCCGTGTTGCATCCGGAAATCATAGCCGAAGGTGCGAAAGCGTTTGGACGCCAGTGCATTGTACTTGGCATGGACGCGAAGTTCGTGGGCGTTTCGGACAAGATTCCGAGCGGTTACGAAGTGTTCATTCGCGGTGGCCGTCAGGCGATGGGCATCGATGCTCTTGAATGGGCGAAGCGGGCCGAAGAGCTTGGTGTGGGCGAAATTTGTCTGAACTCGATTGACACCGATGGTGTGAAAAACGGTTACGAACTCACGATTACCGACATGATTGCAAAGGCGGTGCAAGTGCCCGTGATTGCAAGTGGCGGTGCTGGGACACCGGCTCACATTGTCGATTTGTTCCGCAAGACGAGTGCGGATGCGGCTTTGGTTGCCTCGATGGTGCACTTTGGCGATTATACCGTGCCGGGCATCAAGGGCGAAATGCTTGCGGCTGGGATTCCTGTTCGCAAGAAAATGAACGGCGAGGTATAGAGTGAATCCGGAAGTTGCCGTAAAGATTTTTGAAGCTGGCAAAAATGCCGGCGCTGACTTTGTTGAAATTTTTGAAGAAGAGACCCGCAGTTCAAGTCTCGGCTTGAAAGACCGTCAGATAGAAACGGCTACTGCGGGCACGGAATATGGCATCGGCGTTCGTCTTTTGTACGGAACGGAGGTGCTGTACGGCTTTACGAGTGACGATAGCGAAGAAGCGTTGCTGAAGCTTGTGAAAACGCTTGCGTTTGGGCGTATTGCGGCTGCCGCAGGCGGTGTGGGATCAGCTTCGAAACCGTTTGAATTCGCGCCCGAAAAACGCGTTTGCGATTTCAATGCTGCTGCTTATCAAGACCCGCGAGTGCTTGGGCAGGCGATGAAGCAGGATTTCTTGTTCCGTGCGGACAAGGCGGCTCGTGAACTTTCTCCAAAAATCGCACAGGTGGGTGCTAGCGTCACCGACAGTTGCACTTCCATTTCGCTTTTGAACAGCGAAGGTTTGCATCTTGAAATGACTCGCGGGCGTTTGCGCGTGAACGTGAATGTGACAGCGACGGATGGAACGGAACGCTTGACGACGCACGAAGCGCCGGGTGCTTTAGGCGGTTATGAACTTTTAACAAATTATTCACCGGAAGCACTGGCAACGGAATGCGGCGAGCGCGTGCTGCGCATGCTCGATGCCGGTTACATCACTGGCGGCCAGATGCCGGTGGTGATGGGCAACGGCTTTGGTGGCGTGATTTTCCACGAAGCTTGCGGACATCCGCTGGAGACGGAATCGGTTCGCCGCCATGCGAGCCCGTTCTGCGGAAAGATTGGCGAAGCGATTGGGCAGCCTTGCCTTACCGCCATTGATGATGGTACGATGGACGGCGTGTGGGGGAGCCTCAAGTATGATGACGAGGGAACTCCGACACAGCGCACTACGCTGATTGAAAACGGCATTTTGAAAACGTACATGAGCGACCGCGTGGGTGCCATGGAAGTGGGCATTGAACGCACCGGAAGTGCCCGCCGCGAAAGCTACAAGTACGCTCCCGTGAGCCGCATGCGCAATACGTTTATCGCTCCGGGCAAGGATACGCTAGATTCCATGATTGCGAGCGTCGATAATGGGCTTTATGCCGCACGTATGGCCGGCGGTTCCGTGAACCCGGCGACGGGCGAGTTCAACTTTGCTGTCGATGAAGGTTATGTTATCCGCAACGGCAAGATTTGCGAACCGGTTCGCGGTGCTACGCTTATCGGTAAAGGTCACGAAATCATGCCGCGAATCAGCATGGTCGGGACGGACTTTGAACAAGCTGCTGGCGTGTGTGGAGCGTCTTCCGGTCACGTGCCTGTTACTGTTGGGCAGCCCTCCATCAAGGTCGATCAAATCCTAGTCGGGGGGCGGTAGCCCTCGAAACCGTCATCCTGGAGCCAAAGGCGATAGGATCCAAGCAGGTTGATGTCATTCTGGAGGCGCGAAGGGCCGATAGAATCCATACAGAAGCCGTCATCCTGAACGACAGTGATATAGAATTGTTGGCAATTCATTGCCTTACAATTCTTAGGTTCGAAGGAGCAGGATCCAGTAAAGTCTTGTAAAGCGTGGACCCTATCAGTCGTTGCACTCCTTCCAGGGTGACAGAATGCGATTGAATCCATACAGCACAACCGCGTACACGGTACTTATCATATCTGTCACCCCGGATTTAGGTTGGTGAGCTTGCCGAACCATTCCGGGGCCTGTATTATGAGAAAAAAGCCGATCTCGGCACAGTGGCTGGGATGACAATGTAAGAGAATATTTCATCCAATAACAGAAAAGCCCTTCTAAGAGGAGGGCTTTGGTGTATTATGGGTTGTCGTTCAAATAAAGTACAAAACTATTTCGGATAAAACAAGAAAAACTGAGAAAAAAGAAACAACGGCATCTCGGGAAGAGGTGCCGTTGTTTTGGTGTATGGGATGTTTGGTTTTGTATCTATAAGATAGTTTAATTTGGAATAATCGACGCTTTTTTTGGTACTTTTCCGATGTAAAGTTTTACAACGCTTTACAATATTTTTTTTTGAAATTTTTTAATCCGATTCTCTAATTGCTGGTCCTCACGATTTCCTGTTACTCATAGTTCAGGTAGGCATGCTTACTGAATTATGCTTGTGGCTCAGAAGTTCTCTGCTCTATATGCAACAAGATGTAGTATATGGATTTGTGAAATACTAAAGAAATAAAAAATCATCAAAAATTATGAAAAAACTGCAATTTTGTAGCATAAAAAGATTGACTTTTTGGAAAAATACATGTATATTTTGAAGTATGAAACCGATTGTCGAATATACTGATTTTCGCAAGTACATGCGCGACTTCTACGAAGACCGCAAACTGCGCTCTGCGTTTTCTTGGCGAGAGTTCTCCAAGAACGCTGGGTTCAGCTCGCCTTCATACATGAAAGTCGTATGCGACGGCAAGAGCAAGTTGAGTCGTATTGGCGTGGAACGTACAGGCGCGGCCATGGGGCTTACGGGGTTCGAGATGGACTACTTCCGGGCGATGGTCAAGTTTGGACAGGCCGAAACGGAAGAAAAGAAAAAAGCGGCTTACGAGGAAATGCTCTCCATTGCGAAAACGTACAATGTTCGCACGCTCGAAGGCGACTTGTTCCAGTATTATGATTCGTGGCGTAACCCGGTGCTCAGGGAACTTGCGCCGATTATGCCGGGGGCGACTCCGGGTGAAATGGCGAAGATGTGCTATCCAGAAGTTTCTGCGGCTGAGGTGCGCGACTCTCTCGACTTCCTCACGAAATCGGGGCTCTTGAAAAGAGAAAACGGCAATTTTGTGCAGTCGGAAACGTCGGTGAAGGGCTCGACAGATGCGACGAGGCTTGCTCTTAGAGGAATGCACCGCGAAATGTCCAAATTGGCGACTCCAGCCTTGGAACTTCCTAAGGAAATACGTAACTTTAGTGGTGTCACTATGGGGCTTTCTCGTGAATCTTTTGGAAAAATCGAAAAAGTTCTAAATGAATGCCGCCGCCAGATTATCGACATTGCGGCTGAAGAAAAAAACATTGAACAGGTTTACCGATTGAATTTACAGCTTTTCCCGCTTACCAAGAATGTCAAGGAGGGCAACGATGAACAAGTTTAAGAAAATCGAGACGATGTCTTTGGCTTTATCTGTGATTCTTTGCCTTTGCGCTGCTTTGTTCGCTGTTGGCTGCGGTGATTCTGGGACGTTTGCTGGAACTTCCGAGGAAGGAAACGAGTTGGCGGAACGTATCTCGTCCAGTTCTGACGAGGAATCGAGTTCATCGGGAACGAATGCAGTTGATCCTGCCAAAGGTTCTAGTAGCTCGCGTGTTGTATCTAGCAGTTCGCGTATTGCGTCTAGTAGTTCTGTGAAGTTGTCTAGTTCTTCCGAGATTCGAGAGCCTTTCGAAGGTGTCAGCAGTTCTGATAAGGGGGAAACGAAAACACCGCCTATATACGAGCGCGTGCCGAAGCCCGGTTCGTTGGATAGTTATCTAGTCCAGTTTAATCTTAAATCCGATGTGCTTGACAAAGGCCTGCTGTCGATGAAAATCGATTACAGTAAAGATGTTAATCTGAGCGAACCGCTCCCCCCGTCTGCCTCTGCGACCGAGTTTGACGGGCCCTGGCCGCACAAGTTCGTAAAACAGAATATTCATGCGTTGTACGATTATTTCCCGACGGCCGCAGAAGAGTACTCAGAAATTGTCGATTCGATAATGAAGGGGTCCTTGGATGCAAATTGCGGACTTTATATGTTCAACGTATATGGAGATGGAAAATCGGCTGGATTTGTTCTTGCAGGAATCGCCATGGATACGATTAAAGTGCTCGATATTCAGGCGGAAAACTGCAAGGCGGTGCCCTCCGGCAGCATAGTTCGCTCGCTATTCTACTACTGCGGTGAACTCGATAGTCGCCCTGAGGTTGTGCATATTCCATTAGAAAATACGCTATCTGGCAGTTGTCCGAATAAAAAAACTGAGGACGAATGGGTGCGTGAAAAAACGCAAGTCAGTATAAAGTAGATTTATAAATAAAGGAGAAACATCATGAAACCGATTAGACACATCGGCGTAGCCCTCGTTGTGGCCGCCGCGTTAGGAGTCGTCGCTTGTAATAATGAAAGTGTCAATGCTCCCGATTTCAATGGCTCGAATTCTTCGGCTGTCGAAAAACCGAATCCGGAGTCGTCTAGCACGGATGTAAAAAATCTGCCAGCATTGAGCAGCGAAAAGAACGTAACGCAAAGTTCATCCTCTGTTGCAATTTCCAGTTCTGGTAAAATTGAAACATGCAAGCATGTGACTGATATTGTGTGCGAACCGTGCCCTCCGGGTGAAAAATGCAGTTGCCATCCTTGTGATTCGAATAAAGAATTTAAAAGCCGTGATTGTAGTACGGGTGTAGAACTTCATTGCGAAAATGGGGAATGGCTAACTCCTAAGCAGTTCTGCCCTAATGGACGCTGGACAACATCCTGTAACGGACTTATGCTCCATAATCCCGTTTGCTGTACAGAAAAAGAAACGTGCGTTGAAGTCAGCGGAAAAGTTTGTGCACCTTGTATGGAAGGTTATAAGTGCCCGTGCAATCCGTGTGAAAAAGAAAATGTAGAGACTGTTGATTGTACAACGGGTGATAAACTTATTTGTAAAGAAGGGGAATGGAGCTTCCTTATTGAACAAAAATCTTCGTCCTCGGTAACGGCAAAAAGTTCTTCGTCGATTGCTGCGTTGAGCTCAAGTGCAATGGCAGCCTGCAAGCACATCTCGGATTACGATGGCATGACCGCTCAAGGGAATTGCGTGAATCAGAACGGAACTTCCGCTGTCGATTGCGTTACCGGCGGCAATTACCAATGCAAAAACAACAACTGGACGAAAGTTTCTTGCTTGAATATCAAACCGGACGAATGCAAGCCGGGAATGGGCGGCTGCGGTTATCGCCTTTGCGAACCGAATGGCATTAAGGAAATTGCTGACTGCGAAAATAGCGTGACATACGTTTGCAACGGCGAATCTTGGGTAGTCAAGAAAACGGAAGAAAATCAGCGTTGTGCTCGCGGCGAATTGGAATACTGCAATGCGTGTTTTGAAGAAGGTAAATTCGAAGGCCATTATCAATGCGTTAAAGGCAAGTGGCAGAAAATGGGCATGGGTGACGAAATCTGCGAACACATTACCGATCTCGAATGCAAAATCGGCGAAGGAAAATGTGGTGCATGCGAGACTCCTAAAAAAGGCGAAAAATATGAAGTGAATGATTGTACTACAGGTGAACGCTTTGTTTGTCAAAATGGATTCTGGGCTGCGCTAGTAGTCGATTGCAACGCGTTGATTCCAGAGTGCGGCTATAGCGAATATGATCTTTGCATGAAGCATAACCTCACGGAATACTGCAATGGCAAATGGCTGGATGAACCATGTGACACGGATTCCAGCAGGGACTTGGTCGTCTATGAAAATGGGAAAAAGCTGACAAACCGAGGCGGCAACTACATCTGCGTCAATGGCAAGTGGATTGAACGTTTCAGGTATTACGAATGCGGCGAAAAAGAAGATTGCGTGCCAGAATCCGTACGCTGCCAGGCAAGCCCGGCTATCGGTACCGCTTGCAATAACGAAGGCGTACCCGCCGAATTTGATGGCTGCACGCTCATTTGCAGCGGCGGTGCCTACTTGTACGCCCCGCCGCCGACATGGTAATTTTGGCTGCTAAAAGCTTAATTTTAGGAAAATATCAAAATTTACGTGGCTTTTTGAATAAAGACTTCGTTTTTCACGTCAAAATGGTCAAATTCAAAATTTTGATTTAAAATGTGATGAAAAAGCCGGACGTTTGTCCGGCTTCTTTTTTGGGGAGGATTAAAATTTTGAATTCTTGGGGTAGGAAATGTGCTCGATGGGCCTTGGGGTTTCATGAGGTAAAAGGCCTGGCCTGGGTTTGTCTAAAATGCCGTTCCCTTTGGGTTCCTTGTTTTTCTTTTGCAAGAGCCCTCTATTTAACGGAGCTTCTTTATTTTCATTCTTGTTGTTGTTGGGCTTTTGCTTGACAATATCTTCTTGAATGTCCTTGATTTCGGCTTTGACGCTAGCCTTGATGTCCGAGAGGATTTGTTGCCTTGCCTGCTTGCGTTCTTCACGCAGACGGAGCCAATTCTCTTTTTCGCTTTCTCCGAGGTCGGGAGCACTTTGTGTGATTTCAACTTTCTCGGCGGGGGTTGCGATCTCGGATTCCGGCTGTGCTTGCGGAACCGTCGCCAATGCCGCGATGGTCAGAAATGCGATTTTGATTGTGCTTGCTTTTTTCATGGCTTTAACCTTGAAAAGACCCGAAAAAGAGAGGCGACAGGTTTTGTTCCCGTCGCCTAGTTGATTGGAATTAACGTTCCTTATTCAGCTTTTGCAGCGGTCTTTTCATCTTTGAGATTTTTCTTTTCGGCCTTCTGTGCGTCGAGTTCCGCCTTCTTGGCTTCTGCTTCAGCTTTTTTTGCTTCGCGTTCGGCCTTCAAAGCTTCTTCGCGTTCTGCACGCTGAGCATCGAGTTCAGCCTTCTTGGCTTCCATTTCGGCCTTCTTCGCTTCGCGTTCGGCTTTTTTGGCTTCTTCACGTTCTGCACGCTGTGCATCGAGTTCAGCTTTCTTGGCTTCCATTTCGGCCTTTTTCGCTTCGCGTTCGGCCTTCAAAGCTTCTTCGCGTTCTGCACGCTGTGCATCGAGTTCAGCCTTCTTGGCTTCCATTTCGGCCTTGCGTGCTTCGCGTTCGGCCTTCATGGCTGCTTCACGTTCAGCTTTCTGGGCTTCGAGTTCAGCCTTCTTGGCTTCGCGTTCCGCTTTCAAGGCTTCCATTTCAGCCTTGCGTGCTTCGCGTTCGGCTTTCATGGCTGCTTCGCGTTCAGCTTTCTGAGCTTCGAGTTCGGCCTTCTTGGCTTCCTTTTCAGCCTTCTTCGCTTCGCGTTCGGCTTTTTTGGCTTCTTCGCGTTCAGCCTTCTTTGCTTCAAGTTCGGCCTTCTTGGCTTCCATTTCTGCCTTCTTCGCTTCGCGTTCGGCCTTCAAAGCTTCTTCACGTTCAGCCTTCTTTGCTTCAAGTTCGGCTTTCTTGGCTTCCATTTCTGCCTTCTTGGCTTCGTGTTCTGCTTTCTTGGCTTCTTCGCGTTCTGCACGCTTTGCTTCTTCTTCAGCCTTCTTGGCTTCGTGTTCAGCCTTCTTTGCTTCCATTTCGGCCTTGTGGGCTTCGCGTTCGGCTTGTAGTTCTTCTTCGGACTTCGGTGTCGGCGGGAGAACGTCCGGCTTTGGCGGTTTAGGTGCTTCTACCTTGAGTTCGTCCTTGTCGAGCTTGAATTTGTCCAAGAGCCCTTTGCGTGCTTCCTTGCGTTCTTTGCGCATTTTCTTGAAGTCGCTCTTTTCGGTGCTTGCAACTTCGGTTTTCACTTCGGTGGAAATTTCGGTCTTGGCACTCTTCATGTCAGATGCGTCGCTCTTGGCGGATGCCGTGGCGAAAAAAGCAAGTGTCGAAAGGGTGAGGATTGCGATGAATTTTGATTTCATGATATGCCTTCTTGATAGGGTTTAATTTTTTTTCTTTGCCCAATGTACAGCAATATCCGTGCCAAATTCTTTAAAACTGCTCTTTTTGCTCAAATTTCGCAATTTTTATCCTAAAAGTCCAAATTACAGTTCTAAAAGTCACTAAAAAAACGAGGTGATTTACCTCATTGGGGAGCAAAGTTCCGATTTTTTTGGGGCTCAATTTAGGGGTGGTTTAGGTGTTTGGAGGAAAAGGTGAATGTAATTTTCATCACGCCTGTATTTATTATATGGTGTGTGTTGTTGTTTTTACTCATGTATTTATATATTTATTATATTATTACGAAAATCTTAAACAAGGAGCAATGAATGTTCAAAAAAATCGCACTTGCTGCAGCACTCGCAGCTACAGCTTCGTTCGCAACTTGGGATTACTTCCCGGTTAAAGAAGCAGGCCATGGTCAAGCCCAAATCAGCGAAAAGGTCAAAATGCAGGGTAAATCTAGCAAAGACATTGTTGAACTCGGTGTCCGCTATTCCATCATCCAGAACTTTGAAGCCGGCCTCAAGGTTCCTGTCACCGTCTTATCCTATTACGATGGAAAAAATGACGAAAGAAACGGACTTGGCAACCTCGAACTCATGCTCCGCTACCAGTTCATGCCTATCATGAATGCGTTCTTGGATGTTCAATTCCCCACATGCAGCAAAGACCTCTGCGGGAACGACGATCCGTTTGGATTCCATTTCGGTGTGCAATTTTCCCAGAAGTTCGGCATCGTAGATTTCGGTTCTGAACTCGGCCTCCAGCTTGAAACGAAAGGCGAAGACAAGACGACACCTCCCTGGGACTTGAACCTTGGCTTAGAAGCCGACTTCCTTGTGAGCAACATGCTTACCCCGTACGTCGGTTTCGATTTTAACATGAAACTTGGCAAAGAGACGCGTGACGGCAAGAATGAAGGCGAAAGCCGCACGGGTGATTTAGGCATATCTCCGTATGTTGGTTTGAATATCGATTTCAACCCGATGCTGTATCTCGGCTTTGAATTCCGGTTCGGCGTTGGCGAAGACTATTTCGGCAAAGATACCCCGATTACGCTCACCGTCAATTTCGGCGTAAACTTCTAAACAAATCAAAAAACAAAATTTGCACTCTAGTGAAATATCTAGGGTGCTTTTTTTGCACTACCGTTTTTTAACGAACGTATTTATAACGGCCTAGAAGGTCAAAATAACGAGCTTTCGTAGAAATGTTTGTCACTGGGCGACGTTTTTTAATGGTTGTAATTTCGTCATTTGAATGATAAAGCATAAAAACTTGCCTATAATGTATATCTTCATTTTTTTCTTCAAAAACAAATCCATTATCTATTTTTTTATAAACATATTTGTAATCTGAAGTATCTTTGTCGTCATTATATTCTTCGCATTCATATTCATTATTAGAATTTCCGACTATATAAGAATATCTAGTTGAAGGATGGTCTGTATTATAATGATTTATACTCATGGCTATAACAGAATCATTTCTAAGAACAGCCTCACTATAGAACTCTTCATTTAAAACACCAGACAAATAAGAACGGCCCCATTGGGATGTATAGTTCTTAGCGATTTTAGTTATCACATCCATATGTAACAGACCGTCTTTAAATTCTTTTTCAAGAAAAATCAAAGTGTCTTTATAAGCTGAATCGGAAAAAAGAATTTCCGCTCCTTTTTTTGAAAGAACTTTTTCATCCAACGAATGATAATAATTAACTTTTTCATCTAACGAATGAGAATAGTTATATGCCGTCGTATCGATTTCATCAGCGATATATACAGACTCAAACCGTTCAATTATTTTATTGTGATAATAATACTTGATTATGTGATCATAATTATGATCTCGGCCTAAACTAACCTTTTCATATACAGAATCTATTTGAGGTTCACCCTCGACTGGATATAAAGCATGAGCTTTCGCTTTGAAATATGCCTCCGTACAAGTATTCGCAGCGACATAAGCCGACAAAAGCAATAAAAAAGTCAGAAAATTCCTCATTTTACACTCCTCTAAAGAAAATATAATTTATCTACGTTCATGAATTTAAAACAATTGCTAAAGATTGCCTAAAAAGTTTTTTTTCGTTTACACTGCCGCCCAAAGAAAGGCTTTATATTTTGCCCTTATGTGCAGTAATTAAAATTTTTATATATTTGTTTTCGGTTTTTTATTGAAATTTTAAAGAGATTGATTAATGGCAGCTACGAAATATACAGAAGACAGCATCAAGTCCCTCGAATGGCATGAACATATCCGTCTGCGCCCCGGCATGTACATCGGTAAGCTCGGCGATGGCAACAGCCCGGACGACGGCATTTACGTGCTCGTCAAGGAAATTATCGACAACTCCATCGACGAATTCGTGATGGGTGCGGGCAAGAAGATTGAAATTGATATCGACGACCATGCGGCCCGCGTGCGCGACTACGGCCGCGGCATTCCTCTCGGCAAGGTCATCGACTGCGTATCGAAAATCAACACGGGCGGTAAGTACGATTCCGAAGCGTTCCAGAAGTCGGTCGGTTTGAACGGTGTGGGTACAAAGGCCGTGAACGCCCTCTCCACGAAGTTCGTGGTCAAGAGCTTCCGCGATGGCCGCATGAAGCAGGCTGAATTCTGCCGTGGCGTTCTGGTGCAGGATTACAAGGAATGTGCCACGAACGAGAAGAACGGCACCGAGATTTACTTTGAACCGGATGCCGACATTTTCAAGAATTACCGTTTTCTCCCGGCGTACATGGAAGAAAAGGTCTGGAACTACGCCTACCTGAACAACGGCCTCCAGCTCATCATGAACGGCAAGGTCTATACGAGTCCGAACGGCCTCTTGGACCTTTTGAACAAGCATGTCGATGACACCATCCGCTATCCGGTCATCCACTTCAAGGACAAGGATATTGAATGCGCGTTCACGCACGGCAACCAGTACGGCGAACATTACTACAGCTTCGTGAACGGCCAGCACACCACGCAGGGCGGTACACACCAACAGGCTTTCCGCGAAGGCATCGTCAAGGGCGCCCGCGACCACTTCAAGAAGGACCTCGATCCGTCGGATGTTCGCAACTGCATCATCGGAGCGATTTCCGTACGCATCCAGGAACCGGTGTTCGAATCGCAGACAAAGACGAAGCTCGGTTCTACGACGGTTTCGCCGGGCGGTGCTCAGTTGCGTTCCTGGGTCGTCGATTACGTCGCAAGCCAGTTCGACAACTACTTGCACAAGAATCCCGAAACCGAAAAGGCATTGCTTAACCGCATCACGCAGAACGAACGTGAACGCAAGGAAATCGCAGGCATCAAGAAGCTTGCGAACGAACGCGCCAAGAAGGCGAACCTGCACAACCGCAAGCTGCGCGACTGCAAAATTCACCTCACCGACGTGAAGAACGCGCTCAACCGCGAATCGATGATTTTCATTACAGAAGGTGACTCCGCATCCGGCTCCATCACCAAGGCCCGTAACGTGCAGACGCAGGCGGTGTTCAGCCTCCGCGGTAAGCCGCTCAACAGCTTCGGCATGACGAAAAAAGTCGTCTATGAGAACGAAGAATTTAACTTGTTGCAACACGCACTCGATATCGAAAACGGTCTCGAAAACTTGCGTTACGACAAAGTGATTATCGCAACCGATGCTGATGTCGATGGCATGCACATCCGCCTCTTGCTGATGACATTCTTCTTGCAATTCTTCCCGGAACTCGTGGAGCAGAAACACTTGTACATCTTGCAGACGCCGCTTTTCCGCGTGCGTAACAAGCAAGTGACCAAGTACTGCTACGACGAAACCGAACGCGACAAGGCAGCCAAGGAAATCGGCAAGACCGGTCTCGAAATCACTCGATTCAAAGGTCTCGGCGAAATCAGCCCGGAAGAATTCGGACAGTTCATCAACGAGGACATGCGCCTCGAAACAGTGAGCATTCCGCCCGATGCAACACTCGGCAAGATGCTCGAATACTACATGGGCAACAACACGCCTAGCCGCCAGGAGCACATCGTGCAGAACCTGCGAGCGGAAGCGGTGGAAGAGTTGTAGTTGGCGCCGGAGGCGCAGTTACTAGTTAATAGAACTTAGTCACTAGCTTTTAATGTCATTCTAGAGCTACTAGCGATAGAATGACATTTTTATTTTCTCCAAAATTCCATAAAAATCTATATTTATAATGTAAAATAGAGTTTTTGCTCTTGTTCTCCATCTGAAAACTAGACACTTTCAAGGCTATGGAGAATAAGGCGAACGCTCACGTCTGCGACCGGCTTAGGCCTGCCGCATCGTTTTGGTACATGCATATTTGATAAATCTGCCTGTAGGCAAACGGCCATTATGGGGCGTGAGTTGTTTGTGCTTATTATAGCCAGGCAGTCTAGGCCTTCAGATGGTAAGTGCATTCAACTTCACGCCTTTTTTGTATCCAGAAAATGTTTGGAAGAGTCTGCAAGAACGAGGGTGAACGCTCGTTGAGTATCGCTCTTGTTCTTCATCTGAAAACTAGACACTTTCAAGGCTATAAGAATAAGACAATGACTCGCCATCGCCCGTGAATTGCGCGGGCGTAGTGTACCCTGAGCGTATTGTACCCGCTCAGGTTTTTGCGGGTGTATTGTATTCTTTTGAAAATGTCGCGCTTTTAGGCGAGGAGTGAGTCGGCTCCCCGCCGTTCTTTTTTGTCCGCACCCCGGCCAAGCGAATCGGCCAGAACCGCTCCCGCGAGAGTGAACTCGTTCACTTTCAACACGGAGCGAATAGTGGCAAAAGCAGCTCTTAAAATAGTCTCTCTCTTCTCGGGATGCGGTGGACTAGACAAAGGTTTTGAAAACGCTGGATTTAAAATCATATGGGCAAACGAATATGACAAATCCATATGGGCAACTTTCGAAGCCAATTATCCTAACGTTCCTTTAGATCATAGAAGTATAACGGATATTTCTGAAAACGAAATTCCAGATTGCGACGGTATTCTCGGTGGACCTCCTTGCCAAAGTTGGAGCGAAGCTGGAGCAGGGAGAGGAATTAACGACAAACGAGGTCAGCTCTTCTATGATTACATTCGCGTATTAAAAGCGAAACACCCCAAATTTTTCTTATGCGAAAATGTTTCAGGGATTCTTAGCTCTAGACATTATAAGTCTTTCCAAGAGTTTTTAAACAAATTTGAAGAAGCTGGATACAATGTTTCTTGGAAGCTCGTTAATGCAAATGATTACAACGTTCCCGAAGACAGAGAACGAGTCATCATCGTTGGCTACAGAAAAGAATTAAACAAAAAATTCATTCATCCAGAACCTTTAGAACATAAACCTAATCTAAAAGAAGCTATTGGCGATTTGCCAGAAGCCGTTCCCGCCCAAAAATTCAACAAAGCAAATAAAGACCTAAGCATCCCCAATCATGAATACATGACAGGAGGATTCTCCCCCATATTCATGTCACGCAATAGAGTGCGAAGCTGGGACGAACCTTCATTTACAATTCAAGCGGGAGGACGACAAGCACCGCTTCACCCCAAAGCGCCCAAAATGGTCAAGGTCGAAAAGAACAAACAAATTTTCGCTCCAGGTCACGAATCAGAATATAGGCGCCTAAGCGTTCGTGAATGCGCAAGAATTCAAACATTTCCCGACGATTACAAATTCATCTATAAAGATGTTTCTGTCGGTTATAAAGTTATCGGCAACGCCGTTCCTGTCAACCTAGCCTACGCCATGGCAATGCAGATCAAAAAGGATTTGAAATGAGCAATATCATTGATGCAATTATCAACCTCGTGAATTACAAAAACAATTCACTTCTCGAAAATACAGCAGGAAACAACAGAGCTAACAATTCTGGCGATGGTTTGGAAGAATACGTCAAAGACCTTTTTGCAGGAACATTCAATATAGACGGAGCGCAACGACTAGAAAAAATCAAAAACACGTTCTCTTATCTTGGAAACAATTCAAACCCACCAGACGCCATGTTACGGGGAGGAGACGCAATTGAAGTCAAGAAAATAGAAGCTCCCAATGCAGCACTAGCTTTAAATAGCAGCTACCCCAAAAACAAGCTATATGCAAGTAGTCCAATGATAAGTCAATTCTGCAAAACAGCAGAAAGATGGAATTGTAAAGATATCATGTACATTGTGGGCTTTGTGCAAAGCAACAGACTAAAACAATTGAGTATTGTATATGGCATGGATTACTGTGCAGACGAATCCTGTTATTTAAGAATTAAAAATACCATCAAGGAATCCGTTGAGAGCATTCCTTCAATTGAATTTGCTGAATCGCGAGAATTAGGCCACATCAATAAAGTTGATCCTCTTGGCATAACATATATGCGAGTCCGTGGAATGTGGGGTATAGAGAATCCTTGGAAAGTTTTCTCATATGTTTACAACCGATCCTTTAACAGTAATTTTTCTTTCATGTGCATTATCAATGATGAGAAATGGGCATCATTTGGAAATACCTCATCTTTGTTGAATTTGACAACAACTGAAAGGTCTTTAAGCATTTCCAACATTCGTATCAAAGATCCAAACAATCCGGCGAATTTGCGAGACGCAAAACTTATTTCATTTAACTTTTAAAGCCAACAAATTCCAATCCCATAGAATAAGCGATATTATCAAGCATTTGGAATTCATCATCAAGTTCCAAATGCATTTTTTTATTCGTAGCTCCGCAAAACGAAAACCGCCCACCCATTGAGACATACTTTTCAAGAATCACTGGTAAAAATTCCGGTTCAGCAGCAAAGCCGAGTTCTTGTAACGTTTTTTCAATAATTGCTATTTTTTCATTCATATCCATTAAATTCCTATTCAATAATAGTTAAAGTAGATGTCATAAAAAGACATTTAAAATAAAATCGTCACTTTCTTATTCACAATCAAGAGACATCGCTATTTTCCAGTGACTTTTGTTCCGCGATTTCATTACTTTTCTTCAAGACCTCATCCAAAGTAAAATCTTCCTTACTAAAAAAGAAAGTGTTAGCTCCTAAATCTTTAAGAGATGCACCAAAATGATATGCTATTTCATCGATAAACAAAAATCGATCATGCATTCCATAACTGGGTAAAATTTGAATTGGACAATCAGCATATTGAGCATTGTAAGTCGCCAAATCAACCTCAAAAACTTTACTTTTATCATAGGTATAAATCGTTACAGAAACACCCTTTTCTCGTTTAAGCATCATTGCCAAAGTTTTTTCATCCACATATCTATCAACCAGAACTATTCTCTTCTTCGCTTGGCGAATCAAGCCGCAAACAAATACATAAGCATCAAACACTTGATTGTTGTAAAATATGCCCTTCGACTGTAATTCTCCCCGATCCATAGCCTCAAAAAGCTCATCCAACTTTTGATCATGTTCAAGCATTCTCTCATTTTGTGCAAGCATCTGTTTATCTTGCTCAATAATTTTTACTTCAACATTTGACAGACGATTGACAAAACCGCCATTTTGCATCATAAAATGACGCATAGCTACAAAAGCATCCATAATCTGAAGAGAGACACGAATAGCAGTTTCGCTATGCAAAACGGATGCCAGCATAGCAACCCCTTGTTCAGTAAATGCAAAAGGTAACTTTTTCACATTTGAGCCTCGTTTATTCCCGCTAACGTTCAAAATCACAATCTGTGATTTTGAAGACATTGGTAATTCATCTTTTGTCAATTGGAAACAATTCCTTTCAGGAAATCGTTCTATATTGCGTTTAACAGCCTGATTTATGGTTCGAGTTTCCACCCCATAAAGTGTAGCCAAATCGCGATCAAGCAGCACCTGCTTATCGCGAATGACCAGAATCATCTTTTCAATTCCAGTCGCCGTCAATGGATTCAACGAAACAATCCCATTACTTACATTATTTTTCATTTTCGCTCCCACAAAAAAAAAGCCGGCTTTTATATTTTCATATAAAAAACCGGCAATTTGATAACTCTTTAAATTTTTCTAAGGTGAATAAAAGTCACCTACATATTTTAATATACAAAAAACAATTTCAAAAAACAATAGTGCTTAAAATCTCTTTTCTTAACAACAGAATAATCTATTATTAATTATTGCTGTCCGGTAAAAGTTACAACATAAACACAATATGCTGAATACGCGCCGATTTCGACAGAAAACGGCGCATTTGCGTTTTGCGGGCCCCCTAGACAAGATTTAGCTGGAGCTGGCCGGGTGGCGAACGGCCCCCGACAAAAGAGCTTGCAGCAACCCGTTCTGGATTTTCGAGGAACGGAACAAGGTCATAGTAGTAGCCAAGCGAGTGACGGAGCAGCGAGACGAGATTCGAAAAGCTCCACATGCGATTCACCTGCGCCTTGACCAGTTTTACCAACAAGTTTGCAATCATCACGACCCAGATTTGCGTCTCGATCGCGTTGGCGCTTTCGCCGTAAAAGAAGTGCAGGGGGAAATTCTGCTTCAGCTGCTTGTAGAGCGATTCGATCTGCCATCTGCGCCTGTAAATCTCGATGATTTCGGAGTCTTTCAGTTCAATGTTGTTCGTAAGCAGCTGCCAGCGCTTGCGGGTATGCGGATCCACGTATTCGACCAGCCTCGACTTGTGGACAAATTCCTTCCCGTTCTTCAGCCGTTTCCTGAACTCGATGATGTCGTCTCGACGGACCCTGGCATCGGACGCGCCCTTCTCGTAACATTTTTCGAGGACTTTGTAGGTCAGGTTCTTCTTCATCTTGGTGACGTACGTAATGCGGCGCCTGGTGAACTTCTCGAACACCCTGTAGTCGATATAGGCCCTGTCGAAGGTGATGAACGAGTCCTTGGGCAGTTTCACCATGCTCAGCATGACATGGTCGTGAACCCTCGCCGCCGTATGCCTGATGAACTCGGGGACGCCTGTCAGCGCCTTCATGATCGTATGCGACTTGATACCGCCGTTCTTCCTGCCGATTTTCGGGTTGCGTCCGGCTCCCTTCAGGACGTTCGAGAACAGCGATATGGTCGTGGAGTCCATCACGTACAGTTTCTGCGCCCACTCATAGTCGCGGCTGTCCGGTAAAAAACGACCGAACTTTTCGTAGAGCGACTTGTACACGGCTTCAAAGAACTTGCAGGGGCGTCTGTTGTTTGCGTCGGAGAAAGTGCTCATTTTCAGCGGTCCCGTGAACCCGGCGTGCCACAGGTGCCTCGCTTCCGTGTTCACTCCCGTAAGGATTTCGAGCAGGGACCTGTAATTTTTGAATACAGCGAACAACAGCACGAGCAGGTGCTGGAACCCGTCGAACTTCTTGACATAGCGTTCCCCGCCAACGCTGCGGGATTGCCTCAGAATTTCGCCTTTGGAGAGGTATTTTGTGATTTGTGCGTATATCGGCTGTCCGGTAAAATTTCTACATTCCATAGTGCTTTTGAATTTGTTTTATGTGCAAAAGAAACTATAGTCAAAAGCGGCGGCTCCCGGAAACGGAAGTCGCCTTTTTTGTTAGATCTCTGGTTGAATTAAAAAGTTTTATACATTTACAAAGAGCAACTTCATTCACGGCAGACCCTCATGAAGAAATTACTACTCGCAATCGTTTTGGCGTACTGCACGCTATCAGCACAGGAAAGCATCCGGGTAAACTTCAAAGGAGCTAGCCCCACCATCAAAGACTTTGCATGGGCTCTGCTTTCATCGACCGACAACGAAGAGGAATGCACTGACGAAGTGATGAACACCCTCAAGCAAGCATGGAGTCTGCACAGCAAGGGCAAAGCACTTGCAAACGGCGAGACGCTCACCATCGACACCAAAAGCGGTTTCGTTTTATACGAACGCACGCAAGACAACTACATGCTGCGAATAGAAATGTGCTACTGGAACGAAGCGGACAAAAAACACAAACTGTTTGCCTACAACGTGACTAGCTTTATAAACGGCAGACATGAACCCGGACAATTCGATGGAATCAACTTCTACCGCTACAACAATGCATCCAAAAAGATGACATTAACACACGATGTCGGATTCGACCGGCAATACGGCACCAGCGGAGCTTGGGTGTCCTATACCCTACCGCGTTCCGGCAAGGACATTACCGAAATCACGTGGTCCGAAAAAGAAACGAAACAGAAAATGTTAAAGTGGAACGGTCGGGAGTTCAAGTAAAAACGTATGAGAGTACCAAGACCTGATCATGAAAAATGGATAAGAGAACATTTTCCAGAAGAACTCCCAAAAGAAGACTTTGACTTTCTTTTTTGGGGCTTGTATTATCTGGAAGATGGACTTACAGTAATGCAAGTTGGAGATAGACGCCCAGATGAGGTCCTTTATAAAGCAAAAAATGAAGAGGATCTGAAATGGTGGTTGCTGGATTTTTTCTGTTACAGGCATGCGGATAGCAATGTGCTTAAGCATGAAAAGAACATAACTTGGCGCTGGTGCTATGACGATGTGAAAAATAATCATTGGCGCTATATCGAGCATAGGCACTACGACTACAACACACTTGAAAACCAAAGATTGGTACGGTACGACCTATACCTCAAAAATCTGAAACGGGCTTCTTTTCCTGAAGATTATTTTAGAACGAAGGTCGAAGAATGTACCGACATCATGAACCTCCTTTTTCAAGATCCCCACTGGGGTTACGACTATGAGAATCTGCGTTTCATAGAAATCAGCGATTCTGAGCTAACCGATTACGAAAAATTTGAATATAAAAATTCAAAATATATCACTAAAGTCGTGGATTGATGAAATAAAGGCTCACCGTCCAAAGACTGTATTTTAATGCAAAAAGTCCAGCGAAAACCGGACTTTTCTATTGACTAATAACCATTGACCAAAGACTAAATTTAGTCTTGGAGGCAACGAACAGAGCTACCGAAGCGCTTGTCGCCGAGGGGCAGGTACGCATGGTTGTTGTCGTCATACAAGCACAGATCGTATGCAAGCTCGTTGAAAATGTGCTCAGTAGAACTCCAGAAATTCGCTTCTTTGCCCTCGCGGAAGTACCACCCATTGTCGAGTCTGTATCCAGCAGGGAGCGCCGAGAACCCGAAAGCATCCGTACCATTACCACTGTCATTCCATCCGGATGTGGACTTGAGCATCTTGCCAGCCGTCGATTGTCCACCGACAGCATTGAACAATGTGTTCCATTCTGTTGAGTCCGGCAGATGCCAGCCACTAGGACATACACCCCGAATATTTCCTGATGGCAGAGAGCATGTATTGCCTGAGCCGCATTTGCTCTCCGACTTTCCTACCACCGCAGCCCATCTGTAAAGGCGACCATACTTTTCGCAATACTCGACAGAATCGTTGTAGCAAAAACTAGAGTCCGTTTCGTAATTCAAGTTTTCCGCCATCCACCACTGGTAACCAATCTTTACGGTTTTGTAAGTCTGGCCATCGCGATTATCTACCAATTCGCCGTATTTGCAATTGTCTTCCGTTTCTGTTTTGCAGCCTATTTTTGAACTAGACGAAGACTTTGCAGAACTGCTGCTCATAAAGCTGGATGAAGATTTTGCCGAACTGCTGCTAGACATGACGGGCTCCGCCTGCCCTGAGCTTGTCGAACGGGATCCGCCATCTCCCTGCTTTTTACTTGAGGATGATTGTTTGTTTGAGGACGACGAATTCTTAACACTTGACGATGATTTCGGCTGGTTATAGGATTCAAACCAATGATCGCCATCGCATTCATAATTTTTGCGTTTATCCCTCACATAAACTATTTCACCGATTAAGGACAAATTGCACTTGTAATCTTCAAGTTCGTCCATATCGGCAACTTCTGATGGTAGCGACAAAGGTTTTGTGGCAGAGTCGTCATCACTACAAGCGATAATGGCTATAGACAGGGAAATAGCAAGCAGAGATTGCTTCGCTATGCTCGCAATGACGTTATTCATTCCTAACATTCTCATTCGTACTCCTTTTGTAAGGATAAAATAGAAAAATATATTGAATAAATTTTTGCAATAGAGAAAAACTATAGACTGTAAAACGATATAGGAGATTCCGGCATAAAGCCGGAATGACATTGCAAAGACAAGACTTTACTGGATCCCCTCCGCGTTGCTCCGAGGATGACGCGTTCAAGAATACAAAGCGTTTGCGTCACTTCCTACCGCCTACTTCCTACTTATACTCTCGCTTCGCTCAAGTATCAAATGCTAGCCTCGGTCCTATATTTAAAAAGGACGAAAATCACCCCTTCATTAGTCTATTTTTAGAAATGGGTAGGAGATGGGCAACCCGCAGGCTCGGTAGCGCTAGACGCAGTGCATGACATTGGGACCCATCTCCCTCAACCCAGGACCCCGAACAAGTATGCTGGCAAAACGCAGATGCCGAATACCTTTGGACAATGGGGCGTGGGGTGATTACCCGTTAACAATATAGCAAAGGAATCTTAAAATGGAAACATGGGTCGGCATTGACATCTCCAAGGACACTTTCGACGCAGCCTGGATTATGGACGGCAAGAAGAATCATCTGAAGTTGGAAAACAGTTCCAACGGTTTCAAACGTCTTCTGAACGAAGTGCCGGCTGAGTCCCGTTTTGCGATGGAAGCTACAGGAGAATATCACCTGAACTGTGCCAGATACCTATCCAGCCGCGGAAATCCGGTTGCTGTCCTGAACCCGTTTGCCGTGAAAATGCATATGCAAAGCGACCTCAGGCGTTGCAAGAACGACAGGGCCGATGCCTATTCGATAGCGAAATTCGCAGCGGAAAAGAATACCGATTGCTGGACATGCCCGACAGACGACGAAATAAGGCTCAAGCATCTTGATGCCGTTATAGACAACTTGCAGAAACAGATCCGTCAAAGCAAGAACATACTGCATTCGCTAACCCAGGTCAATTTACGAGACGACCAGGCCGTTTCCATCATCAAGAAAACAATATCCAGTCTGGAAGCCCTCATGGAAAAAGCCAGGAACAGGCAACTTGAAATGGTCGAGACCGGCAAGAAAGAAGAAATCGCCTTGGCATGTTCCATTCCCGGGATCGGTCTGGAAACATCGCTGAAGTTTTTCACACACGTTGGGAACATCGAAAGGTTTGGCAGTTCCAGAAGCCTGATTTCCTGGATAGGCCTGACTCCACGGAATGCACAATCAGGGACAAGCATCCATAAAAACGGAAGTATTTCGAGAATGGGCTGCACAAGGCTGCGAGGGCAATTCTATATGTGTGCAGTCGTCGCGATAAAATACAATCCTGATTGCAGGTCATTCTATACACGATTGAAGGAATCGGGCAAGCCTAGCAAAGTAGCCTTGATTGCAGTGGCGAACAAGCTGCTTCGACAACTTTATGCAGTCCTTACGAAAAAAGAGGCCTATGTACCAAATTTTTGTACAAAAGCCTCTTGACATTTAATACAGTATGTCATGTCAGCCCGCAAGCGGTCTGCCGCGACATTCGCCTTATTCGTCTTTGACGCAACGAACTGAATACCCGACGTACTTGTTGTTGTCGTCCAGGTACGCATCGTCGCCGCTGTAGCCCAAGCTCATGTTGAACGCGCTGAAGTTATCGTACTCTGTAGAACTCCAGAAGTACGCGTAGTTGCCCTCGTAGTAGTAACTCCCATTGTAGCTCCTGAGGCCAGCAGGCAACGCCGAGAACGAGTAATCATCAGTGCCGTTGCCGCTACCGTTCCAGCCAGTTGTCGATTTGAGTTTTGTTCCCGCTGTACTGGAACCGCCAACTGCGGTAAACAACGTATTCCATTCCGTTTGCGTAGGCAAGTGCCAGCCTGTTGGGCAAACGCCACGCACTGGGTACGTCGGAGAGCATGTATTACCATAGCCGCAACCCTTGCCATTCGAACTCCATGTGCCAGCAGAGTCCATCGCGGCCGCCCACGTGTAAAGGCGACCGTATTTGGTGCAGTTGGATGCGTTATTGCTGTAGCAGTAACTGTTCGCCGTTTCGTAATTCAAGTTCTGAGCCATCCACGTCTGGGAACCTATGGTTACAATTTTATAAGTCTGGCCATCGCGGGAGTCCGTGAGAGTCCCTTCGGCATTGCCTTGTGGACTCGCCCCATTACCGGAATCGCCACAAGCAGCAAACATAAAAGCAAGTGAAGATATCAAAACAAAAGTTAAACAATTCATATATCCTTCCTTTTTCTACAACGAAATATAATAATAAAGGTATGATGCAGTGGACCCTATCGGGTTCGCCTTCAGAGTGACAGTGGATAAAAGCTGCCCCCGGCATCCCACAACTAGTGCGGGACAGGCTCTGGCCGGGGAGACAGTAAGATTCTAGCCTCTAGTTTCCAACCAGCGTTCGTACAGGAAAAGTGCAATCAAATTCTTTCCGTCGATGAACTGGTGAGCGGCCACTTCGTAAGGCAATACTTCCGTGCGGATCCATTCGTTTTCGTCGGTGTACGTTTGGTTTTTGCCATCCATCGCTTCGAGTTCTTCGCGAGTCACGTTGCGTTCAATCGCATAAAGGCGGATGCGTTCGTCCAAAAGCCCACAGCTTCCGGCAAAGCCTTCGCTTGCGCCCTTGTACCAAAAGTCCATCAAGTCGATAAGTTCAGAATCGTCCGCCTTGATTTGCGCTTCTTCTTCAAGTTCCGAAAGTGCCACCTTGCGGAAATCGCCCGACCAATCGAGAATCCCCGCTGGAATTTCAAGCGACGCCGTCTCCGAAATGGCGAATCGCGGTTGACGCACCAAGAGCAAGTAGCGCTTGCCTTCGCAATGGAGCACGACGAGCACGCCCACGGCATGCCCGCGCACAAGCACAATCCCATGCACCGGCTTGCCATCTGGCAAAAAAGCTGTCGCATTCAATTTGATGAATAGCGGAACATGGCGCTTGCTAAAGTAATCGACAGATGCAAAATGCACCTTCGTAATCGTGAAATTTTTTTCGGAAGCTTCGAGCCACTGCTTGTAAATTTTGCTTTCCAGAATTACGGGTTTGTCTTCTTCAGGGATTTCAGCAGCAAAGGAATATTCAATCATTTCGAGCCCTTCTTATCATCATGAAGCGAATCGGCTTTAACGGAATCGCGGGCAACGGAATCTTGCACAACCGTATCAATCACAACAGTATCGCGAGCTACCGCCGCCGACTTCCATATACCGAATAAACTATCTACAAACTTTGCGTCGTCCTCTTCCTCTTCGTTTTCAAGCACAAGGAAATTTGACGAAAGGTTATAGACAAAATAATCCATTTTAGTCGATGGACCGCAAGAAATTTCATCATCGCCCGGCACGAACATAGAACGGAAAAATGTCATCTTTTCGCCAAGCACAAAACCGGAATATCTGAATGTTTCCACCCAGGCGCACTTGGGAATCTTTTCGATATAGTACAAATTCGTATGCCAAACCGTATCCAAGCGCACTTTCACCTTACCAAGCGCCGTTGAATCATATTCCCACTTGTCTTTAAGGCAATACATAGAATCCGCCGATGCACAAGCATAACGCACCGGCACAAGCACCGTATCGTCAACATTCCAGTTGCTTGGATAAAGCGTATCGGGAACAACATCACCGCATTTATCCACGCGCATAGTGCAATTTGCACGGAGCGTCCGCCAATAAAACTTCTGCGGTGTAATCGAATCCAGCACCCGCAAAACCGAAGGCGAATCTTTTGTACGTAACGGAAGCGAATCCATAACCGCAAACGCGGAATCCACAAAAATGTGGAACGTATCCGTGACAATCTTTCCGCGGCGGAGCTTGATGGAGGCAATCAGCGAATCCGTATCGTTTTTCACAACAATATCCGTCACCTCCGAAGGAACATTTTCAGGGAGCACCATTTTGAACGTCGTATCCGGGCGGTACATCGGAGAGGGACAATCCTCCGTATTCACCTTGATGCTCACTTTGGGCGAAATAACAAGCTCCGACTCCACGTAATCCCCGTCCAAATCAATTGACGCGAGCGAACAATTCGAAAACGACCAAATCTTTGAAAGAGTAACGTAAAGCGTGTCCGAAATCAAGTGGAGGGACTTTCCCGAATCTAGCGTAGCCGCCAAGAAAAATCCATTACCTTCCACCGCTTCACCGCCAGGCATCACATCCAGCGGACCGTCGCCGTCATGCGAACAGCCGGCGAAAAGCATCATCAAAGGTAATAAAATGGAGAATAAAATAATTGCGGATTTACGCTTCATACAGACTCACTCAAAAAGGCAAATGCTTCTTGAATATAGCAATTTGAGCGGAATCCACCGGGTGCGTCAATTTGTAGAAATCCTTCCAGCGCACAAACAACCCGTTTTGACGCACCGTCAAGAAAAACGAAGCGCTATCCTGTGGCGATAAGCGCCCTACAGCATCCTTGACACTCAGCATCCTTCCGACTGTAGGAGCAATCTTCCAGGAGCCTATGCCGAACATGCGCGACGTTATGCCGTTGCCATGATTGAGTTCCACGAACATGCCCAGAGAATCACGGCCCGCTTCCAGCACAACTCCCGGAAGAACCGGATAAATCGGAGCTTCGCCAAGACCTCTAAAGACATCAGCCGAAAGCAATTGTTCCAACCCTTCGAAATCAAAGTTATCGACAATGGAAAGTGCAGACCATCCGAGCGGAACATGCGGACACGGCCCCGGGAAAAGGCAGCCAGTCTTGCTTGAAATCCAGACTTTCGATGAATCCTCACGCGTCATATGCAAATAGACACTGCGAGTCGTATCTTCCACAACGACGAGAAGAGCCTCGCCAAAATCCTTTTTAGGGGCAACCCAGTGAATTTTCGCCCCATCCGACGCTATACTTTTGACATAGCGCAAAAAAGAATTCGGAAGAACGAGCGAATCATTCGCGACCCAAGAACACTGCACATAGCCATCCTTGAGTTCAAACGGAGTTCCGTCGTACGATGTACAGCCTTCAATCCACTCTTCTACAAACGGAGACGCAGGTTCCTTGTTTCCAGGAAGCGGAAGCTTATCCACCAACATGCGAAACCAACCGTTCGCATAAGCAACAACAATCAGAATGAAAAAGAAAACAATCCTTACTAAAGGAAACTTGTGCTGTAAGTTATTTTTTCTTTTTTTTCGTTGGATTTCTGTCGGGAATTCTACGGGCATCGACTACATGAGGTAATAGGCCGCGGCGGCAATCGCAATCAGCAAAAGTACAATTACGACAAAGGCGGTGCTCTTCGAAGACGGTTCCTCATCTTCAAGCGGGTTTTTGTCCAATACTTTCGGTTCCACTGGAGCAGGCTTTTCAACAGGCTTTTCATAAACAGACGGATCGATTTTTTCCACGACTGCGACACGAGCCGTCGGAGGATCCTTTTTCGGCGGATTCGCTGCCGCAGCAGCAACTGACGGGGCTGCATCTTTAGGCGATTCAATCGGAGTATAGGCCGCCATATCCGATTCACTCATGAAAATGCGAATAAAGCGTTCAAGTCCCACCTTCTTCAAACTGTTCGATAGAGAATCCCGATCGGCAAGAACAGCAAACGCGCCGTTCTTGCTGGACAACTCCTGATGGCATTGAATAAAAGCATTGTAGGCATCGCTATAAACAAAATCGAGGCCCGACAAATCCACGGCCACGAACTTGAAGCCCGCGTCGTGTTCCATTATGGTACGGAAATTGGCTTTGAACCGTTCTGCATCAAATGCTCCTATCGGGTTGAGTGGAGCAGGAAGAACAAGGAACAATCCTACATTTTTTGTATTTATCTGCGTCATGTAAACAAATATAAGCTATTGTCGGAGTAAAATACTCAAAAAAATGAAATTTTTGGTGTAATATGTAGGGATTTGGGGTATGAGGTATGGGCTCGGGGCTTGAGCCCCTTTGACGCCTTCGGCGTCTGCGTCTGCACTCGGTCATAAAAATATGCAAGCATATTTTTGCGACGCTCGTTTTGCACGCTACTGGGGTATGGGCTAAAGCAAGTGGTTGGTGGTTAGTGGTTAGTAAACAGTAGGTTTTGGAAGTTGGATGCAAGTGTCATTCGGTGGGAACATCGCGGATGCGGTCTCTATCGCCCTAGCCATCCTCGAAACGTCGGGATTCCATTATTTTTTGTAATGCAATTGGAATGGGCGCCAGAGAAGGCATGGACAATCGCAAGGGGTTAGCGGAAAGTATCTGCAATTAGTTCCGTGTAAGCTGGTCCCGGCACAAAGGCCGGGATGACAAAGCAATTAGTTCCGTGAAAGCAGCAGCGTCGGCGGACCTGCAACCTGCGAGGACGGGCCTACAACAAACCATCCCTATTCCAATATTTCGTCGTCGGTTTCGATAATCGGTCTTGCAGGAGCTTGCGGCGTTACGGGGGCAACTGGAGTTGCACGATTTTCGACGGGAGCAGCAGATGCCGGTGTTGCAGACGAGGTCGGAACTACAGTCGCGGGTTCTGAAGAAGCCGGAACAGCAGGCGTGACGCTCGCCGGAACAGACTCCGACGATGTCGCGGGTTCCGCAGAATTTGTTGGAGCAGCCGGAGTCCCGTTGGCCTGAGCCGCGGAATCTGTTGCAGGCACGTTCGTTGAAGCCGTCGGAACAACAACATCAGTCTGTTCCGTTTGCGGAACTCCCGCAGGCGTTTCTTGAATCGTTTCCACTACAGATTCTTCAACCTGATATTCTTCTGTGTCCTCCGTCACAAGTTTTTTCGATGCCGCAGCTGGGTTCAAGCGGCTCTTCTCTCTCGGCTTGTGCCCAAAGAGATACGGACTAAAGCTAATGCTCACGCGGTGGACCGGAGAAAACACCGGATGCGATTCAAACGCGTAATCCACGACGAGGAAATTCATAATCGTGAGACCGGCACCCGCCGTCACGCTTTTGAACGTCGTAAAGCTGCTAAGGCCGACTCGCAACTTGAGTCCAAAGTCAAACGCAAACTCGACACCACCACGACCGCCGGACAGCCAATCCAGCGGGTCTTCCCAAATGCGTTCGCCGCCATGCGTATCTTCATCAAAATCCAAATCCCGGTAATCATGGTGGAAAAGGCCAGCACTCTGCCAGTAGAAATTGAACTTGCCGTAGAGGTACGCCACAGGCAGTCCATAGCTCAAAGCAAGGTAAAACTCCGGAGAAGAATATTCAAATTCGCCAGATTCCCAGGATGCCGCCGACGAGGTCCAGCCTTTCAAGAGGCCCGCCACATAAAAATCGTCCTTAATTTGGTAACGCGCACTCGCATCGCCACGGAAACCCCAGCCGCTCTGGTCCATATCGCGGTATAGCACATGGAACGCAAGCCCCAAGTCCAAACGGTCTAAAATGCGACGGCCCCACGCCACGGAAAACACCCAGTCCGCATAGGAAAGCGTGTTGTAATTAGAACCCTCGGGCAGCGGTTCACCATCCTTGATGTCAGGAATATCGTCAGCGCCGAACCTGGCGAACGAAACGCCAAGACCCTGGTTGTTAAAAAGCGGAACCACCATCGACGCATAATCGTACTTGGAATCTTCGAAATACGCCGTATGCGAGAACGAAGCCCACATGTACTTCGCTTGCGAAAGCTGATACGCATTCGTCGAAAGCCCCAGATAATCGCCTTCAACCGCTAAAGTCGCCGACCCCAAAGCCGCAGAACGCGCCCCCGGTTCAGTATCAAGAGTCGCATTCGCCCCCACAACGCGGTCAGCAGCATAAGCCGCCGTCGCAAACGCAGAAGCAACGAAAAAAATCCGCAGAGATATATTTTTTTTCAAAAAAGACATTTGGCGACCACTAAGATAGATTTTTTTCTACAGGCGGACTCCCCAAAACAAATATTTGCCGAGCCAATGGACCCATTTTTAGCAAAAAATGATACCAAACCAAATATTTTTTTTCATTTAGTATCATTTTTTCAACTTTGTTCTAAACAAAAATGACAATACAAGGGTATTCAATGCTACCAAATCCACTTTTTTGCGGTATTTGGTATCAAAAATCACCGCCGGTTTTCCGCCAGAGCCCATTTTTTGATTAACTTGTAATAAAAAAGTGATACCAAATCTGAAAAAATTTCCCATTTGGTAGCAGAATTTGGCATTTTTCGCCTTTTTCGACTTTGATTTCCATTAACAGAGCTC
>JAEEGI010004970.1_pt1 | contig 30796 bp, 29 predicted proteins | sample 8958751 | NCBI WGS metagenome assembly JAEEGI01 (sample SAMN16246545, study PRJNA631951) | gut metagenome | biome: gut microbiome; feature: rumen; material: KS-attached | host: Bos | place: Iran: Karaj | collected 2018-10 | reverse complement strand
GGGAGGATTTTTTCCTTCCTCTCCTTTTTGCTTCACCGTTTTCTACTGTTTTGTGCTGGAGTTTTACAATCGGCTAAATAATGTAGTGATAAAATAAGTTTAATTGGACGCGTAAAACATCAAATAAATGGACTCATCTAACATCAAAAAGTCGGCATGATTCAAATTTTAAACAACAAATCTCTAGCATAGTGCCGCCTCAACTCGCAATCAATTCCGTACATAGAATCATTCGGATCGGATAATTCAATTCCCGGGCATCCTTTTCCGCAAAAAGAGTTAATAATGCAAGAACTGCAGGGGAGATTTTCTGCGTTTTTTTTAAGCATTTCTTTTTGATGTGCTATTCTTTCATCGGTAACAATTTCCGATATATCTTCAATGAGTATATTCCCCAATGCATTACATGTTCCTTCGAAGTTTTGACAAGCAAAAACATTGCCATTAACATCAATTCTTGCAAAAACATCGCTCTGTTTGTCATCTGTGAAAATCGGACAAATACCATAAAATACAGAAGGAAAATTGATTATAAATTTCTCTGAAGATAACTTGTATTTTTCAATATTCATACGCTGTATTAAAGCTACTTGTTGATCAATAGGCAAAGACAAATCATTGTAATTGGTTTTTCCGCGCCCTTTCTTTTTGAGAAAAGTAAAATCTAGCATATATGCGCCCGAATTACGGGCAAAGTCGATAATATCATTAATCTCATTATAATTATATTTGTGAATAAGCGTATGGAAATAGAACGGCACCATATTGTTTCTCAATAGTTCTATGCAATTCATAGTTTTATTAAAGCACCCTTCTCCCCTTATTATGTCATGGTGCTCTTTCAATCCGTCCAAACTGATTTGAAACATTATACTTGGTCGAATTTTTATGATATCCTGTAGAGATTTTAAACAAATCAACGTTCCATTTGTAATTATGCTTAATCTGAACTCAGGGTAATTATTCAGTTCGGAAAGAATCCTTGAAAAGTTCTTTGACATCAAAGGTTCTCCGCCTGAAATGCTGATTGCATCTACTCCCAATGCTTTTGCGCTTTTAAATAGATTGAATAATGAAGAAAGAGGCAATTCTTTATTGGCTTTTCCAGAATCATTATAACAATGTGGGCAATGCAAATTACAGCGTTCTGTGATTTCAATGTATATCGCTTTTAACGCTATTCTACTCATAATAAGCAATGACTATATGGCCAATATCAGACCACGAATTCCTTTCTCGAAACTTTCGCTTTACAGTTGAGTAATTAATAACATATAACAAAATAGCCGTATCGATCATACGACTAATTATGCCTAGCCCAGCAATTTTCGCGAAATAATAAGCAAGCAATGTGTGTACTATTTTTATCTGTTGTATGTATTCTGCGATGCCTAAATTCTTGCAGAATCACTGCCGTTACCAGCGGGATAATTACCGTGACCTGCAGTAGGCGCCGCAAGAGGATCGCATTTGTTGGGGTCGTATGTGGAGCACCCGCTGTTAAAAGACGCATATGCACAAGTGAACAAGTTCGCATCTAAGCAAACATAACCAGAGCACGCTCCGGCTGTAACAACACTTTTAATTTCCTTTGCATCAATAGTTTTAAGTAATGGTTTGCAATACATAAAAACCTCCTCTAAAAACGAATGTACACAGTACACACATTGCTGTTATTAATACATTTCGAGATACCACTAAGTTAGAAAAAACATAGAGTATAATATCTAGATTTCAAACCTATATCAAACCTCTTTTTGCATTATAATACATTTCTTGATGTTTGTCAAGAAATATTTGCATACAATCGATATTTTTGTAATTGCTGAAAAAAGGATTGACGAATAACAATATATTATGCTATACTACAAAATGTAAATGCAAATTCATCTATTTTGCGCATAACTATATTTCACGCGGGGCTTTATTTTGATTGGAAGGAAGGCAAGTATGCAAAACAAAATGTTCCATCTTGATTTTTTCATTTATAATTACATTTTTTGCTTGATTAAATGACATATGACGTACCAAAAGAAAAAACTGACAAAAGAAGAAATTGCCAGGGAAAAAGAGCAGGCGAAAAAGATCGGCGAGGACTTGAAAAAGGATAAACAGCGCAAGCCGAAGTACAAAGCCGTCACCTGTTTCAAGTGGATGATGGGACTGCTCTGGAAAGACAACAAGTCGATCGCGTTTTCCGCAGTCGCGGTCATTCCGCTCGCAATTATACTCTACGGCTTCAATCTTTATCTCACTCCGACGATCATCGGGATGTTCGAACAGCAGAAGTCGTTCGGCTTTATTGCGCTCATTATCGCTCTGCTGCTCGTTTCACAGCTCGTATTCCGCATCATAAAAGATTACATTGATTCCAAGCGCGTTCTGATGAACAGTTTATTTGGCAATTTGATTAGCGTAAAGCTCTTTGCAAAAAAGCAGGATATGGAAGATTATCTGCTACTTGATCCCGAGATATGTAAAAAAGAGCGGCGCGCCTGGAATTCATCCAGCGGGGGCGGCGCGGAGTTGCCTGGGAAGATCGGGAATATGGCGGTCAACATTATCTGCTTTTTCCTGTTCGGCTCGATCATCGCGACACTCAACCCGTTTATCGTGGTATTGCTTGTCGGTTGCGCGGTTGCGAATTTCTTTGCGCGCAAGTACAAGACCCGGCGCGACTGGCGCGGCTCGGCAAAGCGCGATCTTAACTGGCGCAAGATGAATTATATGACGTACGATCTCGCCCGCGATTTAAAGCCCGGCAAGGATATACGTCTTTTCGCTATGCAGGATTATGTAGAAGAACGCACCAAAGATCTTATCGCCGAAAACGGCGCCAATCTTACGGAGCTGCAGAATACCCAGACATTTGTGCAGATCGTTGCAAGCACGATAAACCTCCTGCGCGACGGGCTTGCGTACGGATACCTGCTTTACAACGCCGTACACGGAAATATGACGGCGGCTGAATTCACACTCTACTTCGGGGCGATCAGCCAGCTTTCCAATTTCTTTATTGGCATAGTCGGGGAAATAGACGGGTTGCTCGCCTCGGCGCTGCAGATATCCGATTTCCGCGAATTCCTGGAAATCAAGGGCGCGTTCAAGCGCACCGGCGGAGTCGAACCGAAGCGGGGCGTGCCGGTTTCGGTCGAATTCCGCAACGTGAGCTACAAATACCCGGAAGGCGAAGAAACCGTGCTTGAAAATATCAGCTTCAAAATCGAGTCCGGGGAAAAGATCGCGCTCGTCGGCGTGAACGGAGCGGGGAAAACCACGCTCGTGCGGCTGATGTGCGGACTGCTGCTCCCCGACGAGGGCGAAGTGCTTATAGACGGGAAAAACGTGCTCGAATACAATCTTTTCGATCTGTACGACTTTTTCTCAGTCGTCCCGCAGGAATACAACCTCCTGCCTTCGACTATCGCCGAAAACGTCACCGTCTGCGACGAATCGGAACGCGATACCGTACGTATGAACGAAGCGATAAAAGCTGCCGGGCTTTGGGAAAAGGTCGGATCGCTGGAAAAGGGAGCGGATACGCCGCTCGAAAACCGTTGGAACCCGGACGGCGTGCGGCTTTCCGGCGGTGAAACCCAAAAATTGTTGCTTGCGAGGTCTTTATACCGTAGTTCGCAGATTATGATACTCGACGAACCGACTTCCGCGCTCGATCCGATCGCCGAAGACGAAATGTATCGCCAATACACAAAAACCGCCGCCAACTGCACTTCGGTGTTCATATCGCACCGGCTCGCTTCCACCCGCTTCTGCGACAGAATATATCTGCTCGACGGCAAGCGCCTTGCCGAATGCGGCACGCACGAAGAGCTTATGGCTTCAGGCGGTACGTACCGAATGATGTTCGACGTACAGAGCGAATATTACAAGGAGGTCGAAAGTGAAAAAGGATAAACAGAAAAAGCGCTCCTTCAAAGAGAACGCGAGTATGATCCTGCGCGGCTACAAAATGCTTTTCACCTTTTCCCGCAAGGCGATGGTGTGGCGTACGGTCAACGCGATTTATCAGCAGCTCCCGAGCTATTTCATACTTTATATGTCGGCGCGGATACTCAACGAGCTGATCGCCGGCAGCGATTACGAAAGACTGCTCACCCTTGCAATCATCACCGTTGTGGGGCAGTTCCTGCTTTCGATGCTTTCAAACTTTATAAACCGCAAAGCCGAAAAGACTGACCAAGTAATGTGGAACATTCAGGATCTGTTCTATATGAAAAAGCAGAACCGTATGGAATACCGCTATCTGGATGATTCGGATATAACCATAATGCGTCTGAAGATAGTAAATGCCGCTAATTTCGGAGGTTACGGTTTTATGCAGTTATATTGGTGCTGGTGGCAGATTATAAGAGCAGTCGTCGATATAATTATGTCGGTGACGCTCGCCGCTTCTTTGTTTCTTGCATTATCCTCCGAACCGCAAACAGGTGTTTTCGCCTTCATAAATAGCCTTTGGTCGTCGCTTGTGCTAGCGGTTATGATTGCGTTGAATATTATTATATCAACAATACTTTCTAATCGCCGGGCAGCTTACAATATTTCGCGGGGAAATGAAATGAGCAAAATGTATATGAGTTCTAATGCCTATTGGAATATCTCGTGGGGTATGGATTCGCGTATATTCAGGTTTGGCAGGATCGCCATTCCTCATATTATCAAAGCAAATGCGCCCGAATTTCGAGAAGAAACGAGGAGGGTGGCATTTAGATACGGTGCATCCAATACAATTCTCATGGCGATACTGAATATCGCGATGTATCTTTTCGTAGGTGCAAAGGCGTTTATGGGCGTGATTGGCATAGGCAACATAATGCTTTATTACGGCACGATCCGCAGATTCATCAACGCATTCACTCTGCTTTCGGGTAACAGTACGCAGGTCATAAGAAACAACGATTATATGCAGGATATATTCGATTTCTTCGATCTGCCGGAGGAGAACTTAAAAGGCGATACGCGCTTTGATAAAAGCGATCTTACGATCGAGTTCCGCAACGTGACCTTCAAGTACCCGAAAACCGAGGTTTACGCGCTTAAAAACGTGTCCTGCAGATTCGAACCGGGCAGCAGGATCGCGATGGTAGGGCGCAATGGCAGCGGCAAGACGACGTTTATAAAGCTGCTCTGCCGGCTTTACGAGCCCGATGAGGGCGAAATCCTCGTTGGCGGCGTGCCGATAAACGAGTATAAATACGATGAATATATAGCCGCGCTCTCGGTGGTGTTCCAGGATTTCTACACATTCCAGTTCAGTATCGCTGAAAACGTTGCCACGAGCGATCAATTTGACCGCGCTCGTGTGGAGGATTGCCTGCGTAAAGTCGGGCTCGGCGAGCGAATCGACGGGCTGAACAAAGGTATAGATACGCTTATTGGGCGGAGATATAACGAAAACGGAATCGAATTATCCGGCGGCGAAACGCAAAAGCTCGCAATCGCCCGCGCACTTTATAAAGATTCGCCGATAGTCATACTTGACGAACCCACCGCCTCGCTCGACCCGATCGCCGAATCGGAGATCTACGAGCATTTCAACCAGCTCGTCGGCGCTAAAAGCGCAATTTATATCAGTCACCGGCTTTCGTCCTGCCGTTTCTGCGATAAAATTGCCGTCTTCGAAAAAGGCGAGCTCGTTCAATTCGGTAGTCACGACGACCTGCTCTCCGACCAATCCGGTAAATATGCAGAGCTCTGGAACGCTCAAGCGCAATATTACATATGATGATTTGAGTTTATATTTAATGATTTATAAATAGCAAAGCAAACGCGCAATGAAAAACATCTTCATTTGTCAATGTCTGCCAAAAAAGAGTAACACAACAACTATTAGCATATTCAATTTGGGCATTTTGGATATATTTAGAATGGTGAACACAATGGGATACTTGTTTATTATTGCTGAAAGTGAACCACCGGCTGGTTATTTAATATGTAAAATGTTTGACCCGATTGAAAAAAGGTTCAACCAGAAACATCGTGCAGAGGACTATTGTGATACAATTGACAGCATAGGTATTACTTTTATATGTATATCTAAAAATCTGCAAGACAGAGGTTATTGTAAAAACAGAAAATATGTATCCCATAAAAAGAGATATGCTGATTACAGAATACGAATACCTTATATTGAGTTTTTAGAATCATCATCTGACGAGAGATTTCGCATATGTCTAGAGATTCTTCCGGAGATATTAAGTGACATTCAAAGAAAGGTGCCAACATTCGAAGCAAAGAAATTTCTTGCTGATTTCCACACAGTTGTTAACGAATATTTAAATGAAGTGCAAAAAAGGACAAACAAGTGGACAGGGATCATCGAGCAAGATACAAATTCACGAAAACAATGACGTGCCTTATACAGAGCGAATGAGAACGCTAATAAAATTAATGTTTCATATATTATGGTTGATGCATACATCCCATTATTTATCTTGACAGCCCCGCAAAAGTGTCGTATAATATATACGGCACTTTTGCATTATAGGAGAATTATATGAAGTTTAAAAAATACGTTTTCCCGACAGAACAGATCAACGGAGAATCGTTTACACTGATGCCTTTGAGAGACGGAGATATTCTGCTGCAGCGCCGAAAAGAAATGAATATGACGCAGAAGCAGGTCGCCGAAGCCGCGGGGATACAGCTCAGGCAGTATCAGCGCGCCGAGAACAACGAACACAGCTTTTCCGGCGGAAGCGCGAGGATAATGCTTTCGGTATGCGAAGTGCTTCAGCTCGATCCTTACCTCTTTCTGGGTAAAGGCAACGAGGATACCGGCGACGAGGTTCTGCACGAACAATACGTTATTCTTCCGCAGGTTGAAACGAACAAGATATATTACTATATCCCCACGCTTGCGTATTATCTTATGGTTTGCGCCATACCGTACGGCAAAGTTTGTCCGGAAGAAGAGATCTGGGACAAGCTAAAGAGCGTATATGGTATAAATACTCTGGACGTGCGACCGGAGTACAACAGTGTAGACCTGTATCTTAATAATTCGTTCCCGTATTGGCGCGTGGTTTCCGAGAGAGGATATATTACCGGTTCGTTCTTTGTGTCGAAGGACAGACAGATAGAGCTGCTGAAAGGCGAAGGACATAATATCCGCCAGATCGGTAACGTTGAGAAGTACCGCGTGATGGATTTTAACGAAACGCGGTTCGATATAAACAGTTTGAAGATATCCGTTCTCAAAACCGACAGGCAGATATATGAAAAGCTGAAAAATGCTTTGACTCTTGACAAACAGTAAGTATTGAGTAAAATGATCATAAACAACCGGAAAACGAGTCGCAACAATGCTGGATTTATTAAGAGAACAATAAATAATTATCTTGGTTATTGGCTACAAGAACTAGGTCTAATCAAACCGTATAAATGGCGTATTGAATATACATTCGGATATTATTACGATTAACTAAGGAGCGGTTTGTTATGTATAAAACAATAAAATCATAATAGCAAGGACATATCAGCCACGCTATCAGCACGAGGGAATAGAAATTGTAGACGCCTCCGAGTGGCTGAGCAAGTAATTCCCCAAATCAAAACAATCGCAGATTTTGGGGAATGTCATACGGCGGTGTAATGCAAAAACAAAGTTTCATTCCGGTTTCAAATCTTTGAGGTACACCATATGGACAAGAACTCTAAACTCAGGCCTTTGTACATCGCAAAAATACTCTATGAACTCACGGATGAGGATCATTGCCTTACTACTCCTGAAATAATCAGTATACTTGAGTCCGAGTATGGCATAACCGGGTATCGTACTACAATTGCCGCAGATATCGAATTGTTGACTGAGTTTGGGATGGATATAGAGGTTATAAAATCCTCGTCAAATATGTATCATATGGTATCAAGATTGTTCGATCAAGCCGAACTCAAACTCTTGATCGACGCTGTCGGCGCCTCAAAGTTTATTACCTGTAAGAAAAGCAGGGAACTAACACAAAAGTTATATTCGTTGGCAAGCAGGAATCATTCCGATACTCTGCTGAGTCATGTACATATTGACGGCAGAGTCAAACCGGAGAACGAAAGTGCATATTATATCGTTGATGCGATCAATGAAGCCATACTCAAGAAGAAAAAAATATCGTTCCAGTACAGCAGAACAACACTCGGAAAAACCAGGCAACTCAGGTTCAACGGTATGCATTATGTATTCAGCCCTTTTGATCTTGTATGGCACGGCGATTACTATTATATGATTGGGATCTTAGATAAACATACTGATATCAGTTGCTTCCGAGTGGACAGAATCAGCAAGCAACCAAATATATTGGAACAGGACTCCTCCCCTATCCCGGATGAATATGATCCCAACGAAATCATTTACAAGAGTTTCAGAATGTACAGCGGCCACACGGAGACCGTTGAACTTGTTTGCGACAACACGTTGGTAGACGCTATCATAGACAGATTTGGGAAGAATGTAGATATCATTCCGTATGACGACGGCACGTTCGGAGTAAAAGTGAATCTGGCGGCGAATCATGTGTTTTTCAGTTGGATATTCGGATTTGGCGGCAAAGTATCCATCAAAGCTCCTGAAGGAGTCAGGAACGACTATCGAGAAATGGTAAAGAAAGAGTATACCAAATTGTTCGAAAAACACAGCGACGGATAAAGCTACTCATTATAATACATACAGAGAAATGCGCGAAGAAAAACGCGCTTTTTTCTTTTGCGTTGTTGAACATAAGCGACAACACAGCCGAAAACGAGAAAACGCTATTGATTTTCAAAAATCCGTGAATATAATTGATGTTACCAAAGAAACGTACACGACCGTGCGATTTCAATCGCTTTTGTGCAGCACAATGAAGCATTACACGTGTCAACAAATAGTTTGAGTGACAGGAGGGATATGGAGTTGACTAATTATATTTCACGAGCAGAAGCTGAAGAGTTATGTGATGAGCTGATACGTCAGTTCACAGGTTCCACTTCTTCTGATCCAAAGCCGGTAGATATCGATTTATTCGTTCGTGACTATCTGAAATGCACAGTGCTGTATGAAAGTATCGCTGAAGACGACGCAGATAAGATAGGCTTCACCGGCGACGGAAAAAGGCCGCTTCGTGTTTTGAAGGACGGAAAGCCAAAGGATGTGATATATCCAAGAAATACAATAGTCTTGGATAAGTACCTGCTGAAGTCAAGTGAGCAATATCGCAGAAGATTTGTCCTAAGTCACGAAGCCGGACATGTTATAGCAAACCGAATCAATCCGGATAATCCCGCATGTTTTCATCATTTCACCGATCGCGAACATAATGAATATACCATTGCCGATCTTAAAGATCGATACAACATTTGTGAATGGCAGGCCAACACCATTGCCGCGTCTCTTCTCATGCCAAGGTTTTTGATGAACGATACGCTCAAAAAGTACAACGGCGGTAGGCGGCTCCCGATATATGGTGACAATATCTTTCACCCTCGCGAAAAGGCGATCCTCAATAAGATGTCAAATGCATTAAGGGTCTCGTATACCGCTCTTGTCATACGTTTGAGAGATCTGGATATGTTAAGCAGGCATAATGTTTCGGAATACATCCACAACGAGCTGGGCCTGGGCGGTGACATCTGATGCCGTATTACACACCATCAGTAAACCCGCAAGCAATTTATAAAGCCGAGCTGTCAAGACGGGAAGCGGAAGAGTTTATAGAGCGCGATCTGAAATGCCCGGTATGCGGGTTTATTATCGGAGTGGCGTATTCGGATAGCACTGGACATTTGAAAATCAAGTGTCAAAAGTGCAAAACAATATCCGTATTGAATTTTGCCTACTTCTGCCGGCGAAAGCATTACATGCATCGAAATAAGACCAAATATACAGGATAACTCGTAAAACTTAATACAAAACTCTATTCGAGCAAGCGGAGTGAACCGGCAACGGTTGGACTACAGAGCGCCGTGCGAGTCAAAGTGATCATGGGATAACCATATCATCTTGATTTCCACGGCGCTTTTTTGCTTGTTCGGATAGCTCGCATTGCGATAGAAGTCTTTTCCCCCTTGTTCGGGAAAGGACTTATTTTGTTAGTCGATTTTTGCAAATGCGATTCGTCTGTCATTATCTTGTCAAATACAAGACGGCGTTTTGATATGACGATTGCAAGTATATGGCTTTGCTATAATGCCAAATACCCGTGATCTCCGAATTTTTGATTTCACCCCAAAACCAAAAATTCAAAACCAAAAGGAGATCACAAAAATGAAAAAAGAAATAACCATCGTAGACAATGCACTGTTTGCGGAATTCAAGAAAGGCTGCAAGGTACTTTCCCTTGCCAAAGAGTATCCGGGGTATGTCGGATATGAGAAGTATATGATCTTAACCGACCTTACCAAAGACGAACTGAATCAAAAGTACAGCGTGCTTCTAAATAATTACGATCCTTATATTATCGGTTCGTCGCAGCTTTACTCTCCAATAGCTGACTATGAGAAAAACGAAGACAAATTTGAAAAGCGTAATGCAAGAAACACGATCAGTATTTGTGTTGATGAAGACGCTGATAACACCTTCGAGTCTCTTCAGGTCGGCGATTATCTGACTGAGCTGAGTGAACAGCAGGACGCTGGCGAGAAGAGGCGTCTAATTCATACAGCATTAGGGACTCTTACCGATTCTCAGAGACGACGTTTGCTTATGTGGGCTATCGACGGAATGACAGAAGAAGAAATAGCTATGAGAGAAGGCTCATCTCAACAAGCAATTTCAAAAAATCTCGATAAAGCCCGAAAAAAATTTGAATTATTTTTCTCAAAAGGGTTGTATTTTGGCACCCCTTTGTCCAAAGAAGATGAGGGGATTATTGATGATGGGGAATAAGAACCTCGCATTACAAAGAATAGAGGATATGATTATGAAAACTCAAAACACAACTGAAATCAAGCGCGGAGATCTGTATCTTTACGATTTCGGCAATAACGAAGGATCTATTCAATGCGGTCTGCGTCCGGTCCTTGTGCTCCAGTCCGACAGGTTCAGCCGTTCTCCCACGGTGATCGTTGCAGCGATAACGTCAGTAATAAAGAAACAGTTCCTTCCGTCACACGTTATCCTTGAATCACGCTTCGGATTACAGCAGGATTCTATGGTCATGCTTGAACAAATCAGGACCATCAACAGAAGTGATCTTCAAAAGTACATCGGCTCTATCGACGATGAATCTGTATGGCGGAAGATCAACAACGCGATAAAGAAGACCTTTGGGCTTTGGTTCTACAACCTTGAACGCACTGGCGACATTCGTTGTCTTTGCTCAAAATGCCTTTCTGACTACAAAACAAATCCCAGCTTTGTGGTCAAGCGCCTCGATCCATTCTCTAAGAAAGAGGAAAAGTGCGATAAATGTGACAATCTCGGATATGACTACCTCGTGTTCGATAAGAGGGCGTCAAAATGAGCGAAGAATACAATAACGGCGGTCCTCCGCTCAAGCACATCATTCCGTTCTGGGAAAAAGCGACTATGACACTTGATGAAGCGTCTGAATACTCCGGAATCGGAAGAAACACTCTTTACAGGCTGACAAACCAGAATAACTGCCCATTCGTATTATGGGTTGGTTCCAAAAGGAGAATCAAGCGTAAACAGCTCGACGAGTTTATTTCCAGATCGTACTCGATTTGATGACGAAAAGTCAAGTATGCGATTTGGAAAATCGCATACTTGGCGACTCTCATTCTTCTAAGTAAACTCTATATGGGTAAACCGAACAACAATCTAAATATCAAAGGAGCAACTGTTATGGCACAAGAAAAGAGACGGGATAAGTCAAGGATCGTTCTTTGCAAAGGAGAGTTCCAGCGACCTAACGGAACATACCAGTACGGATGGACTGACAGTAACGGCAAAAGGCACGTCATCTATGCAAAGACTCTTGACGAACTGAGGGAGAAGGAGCGCAAGATCTCCAAAGACAAGGTTGACGGCATTAAATCCGAGTCAAGGTTCATGACCGTGAACGATATGTTTGACATGTGGAAGGAACTGAAACGCGGTCTGAAAGATAACACTTTCAGCAACTACATCTATATGTACAACACATTCGTTCGTGATACGTTTGGATACAAGCGTATTTCGGAGCTTAAGAAAAGTGATGTCAAGCGATTTTATAATACTCTGATAGAAGACAGAGGGTTAAAGCCCAATACACTTGACAATGTACACACGGTTCTTCATCAGGTTTTCGAGATGGCGGTCGATGATGATTATATCAGAAGCAATCCATCGAGCAACGTCATAAGAGAAATCAAACAAGCTTACGGAATAAAGATCGAACGAAGGAAATCATTGACTCTGCCCGAACAGAAATTGTTTCTCGACTATCTCTCGAGGAACAATGCCAATTCACACTGGTACCCGATCTTCGCTTTTATGCTCGGGACCGGTCTCAGAGTTGGCGAAGTCACCGGGCTGAGATGGTGTGACATTGATCTCGATGAAGGATACGTTGACGTGAACCACACCCTGGTCTACTATGCGCACAGTCTTCCGGGATATAAAGAAGGATGCTATTTCGCAATCACTTCTCCCAAGACCCCTTCAAGCGTAAGGCAGGTTCCTCTAATGGATTTTGCCAGAGAAGCTCTTGAGCAGGAAAAGCTTTATCAAGAAGGAGTAGGATTGACCTGCAACGTCACTATAGACGATTATACGGATTTCGTGTTCCTCAACCGAAACGGATCTGTATATAACGAATCCTCACTCAACAGAGCTTTGAAACGGATCATACGAGACTGTAATACCGAAGAGTTTGAAAAATCCGAAACACCTCCGGTACTGCTTCCGAACTTCAGTTGTCACAATCTGAGACACACCTTTACAACGCGAATGGTAGAAGCCGGAGTCAATATCAAGGTCATCCAGGACGCTCTCGGTCACAGCGACATCTCAACAACAATGAACATCTATGCCGACGCAACAAAAGAACTCAAGAAAAGTGAGTTCAAGGGGCTGGATTACGTTTTCAGATAACCTCGTATTTAATAATTGCAGCACCAAGACGCAGGGTCCTGGTGCTGTTTTAATTATAAATATGTTACATTTTGCAACTGATTGGATGTCGCTTGGACACGCTGATGTATTGACTTTTTCGCGTTTATGAGGTATAATATATTAAAGATTTCAAGGGCTGCATTTTATAACAAATAATGATGGCTCGTATTGCCGCAATGAAGGACTTACAACAATTTTAGTAATAACGCATTCGTAGTTTATAAAATCTTAAGGGACGCTATGTGATACCGACCCTTGAGAAACGCTTGAAAAGAAAGCAAAAGGGACTATATGACAACGTATATAAAGACCTTCCAAATGCTCCGAATAATAAATAATCTTGCAGTTGTGTGCTAAGCTCATAGCAAACATCAAACGTTCTGGAGTTATAGCCTGAGGTGAAATCAAATTCTGCATAAGGTTCAATATTGCTTCATCTTTTGATAAGGTTACGCACGAATTCTTGCTTTCAGTTCGCTCCAAGAAAAAAATGCTTTTGATTTTCACTTTTGTATCTGCGAAAGTATCAGGAGTGTAAATGATTCTATTATAACCTTCAAAAGTGACATTCTTTCCGGCAAAAAAACATGAATAATTATTTAAAATGGAAAGGCTTTCAGGCCGTAAATGCATTGGAGTAATATACGGCAATACACTCATTGAATGCATATCAATTAGTATTATGTCGTCGTTTATATAACGAAATCCCGATTTAGTTAAGTACGCAATTAGTGTAGATTTACCAGTTTGACTAGCAGCAAGAAACAAATATGATTCGCCATTCAATACCACGCCGCCGCCATGAAGTGGAAATACGGTTTCAAGGTATACTGTGTTATGAAAAATAATATTGTGAATAACATGAATGGGTGAATATGTATAAATAGCTTTTTCTTTGAAAAGCACACAGTATTTCATTTTTTTGCGTACTATTTTTATATCGAGCAATTCTTTGCTGCTTGAACTGATTTCTGATATATCTCCAAAATCGACAATATAGGCTAGATTATGGATTATTTCGGCATCGCAACAATTTATTCTATATGTTTGATTCCAATATTTATTATTTATATATACAGTCATAAAGCTCAAAGATGAAAATTAATGAAAGCAAAATATCTTATATATTATCATTTTGGAAGTGCAAGCTATAAAGCACAAGATAATATTTTTATATAGAACTTGCTTTGAAGTTGTTAAGTGTGATTTTTATTATGCGTTTATCGTTCTGAAAAGGCGTTAACTCACCAAGATGCGTTACGACTAGCCAACGACTGCCTTTTTTGGACAAGTAATTCAAAACATCTGATAGTCCTTTGACGGCCTCGCTGTATTTTGTTGATTGGAATATTTCATTTAAAAACACTACCGAATTGTATTGCGCACTTAATACGATTTTTGAAACTTCTCTAACCTCGTTTTCAAATCGTCCGGCGCCGATTATACCGTAGTTGGAAGATTCTTCGTTTGCAAAACAGAAATAAAAGCCTTTGACAATTGAGATCTGCGCCGTTTCCGCAGGCACGGGCAACCCTGCCTGGAAAAACAGGTATGCACAGGCAACTGATCTCAAATACACCGTTTTGCCGCTGCTGTTGTCACCGTTTATAATGCACCCAAAATCGCTTGAATGAAAGATAAAATCATTGCTGACGATTGATTCGATTGGCTTCTTGGTTAAAAGATATATGTCATATAGGGAATATATTTGCGTATTATTATTGAATTCCGGAAAACAATATGAGCATTGTTTTGCTTCAAGAAAACGAACGTATCGGACAGCTCCTTTGTAAAACAACAATTCATCTTTTAACAGTTTGAATTCTGCAATAACCGAAATGGACAAATGAGCGATTATTTCCGCAATGCTATGAAATTCGTCTGCTATTAAATCAAGTGAAGCGTCGTTGCTCGGTAAAGTAACAGCGCTTTTTGTCTCAGTACTATGTTTGTGCGAAAACCATTTGAACGAGGGCTTTTCCAAATGGGATTTTTGCGTGTTTAACAAGTCGAGTTGGTCAATTTTTCCGTATTTTCCAAAGTGGATATAAAACTTGTTTTCTGTTTCTTCAATGTTAATGTTTTCAAATTCGCTTGCGATTTTCGGGAGCGCCTCTTCATCAAAACGCAGTATTAGTTCATCCAAACGAGTTTTGACGACTTTCAAGGCATCAGAAGCGAGATCACATTCTTCAAACAATGATCGCAACCCGGATATGACATAATATATTCTTTTTAAAAAAAACGACGAAATCTGCACAGATGATAATGCGCTATAAATGCTGCTTTGTGTAGATTCGCGTTTTATGGATTTGATTGCCCTCCAAGCATGAAGAAATTCGTTGTTGAATTCTGACAACCTGTTTAATAAATCTACGGCAGCCTCCAATAATGGCTCGTTATTCAAGAAATCTTTAAGTGCCGCTTGCCTATATAGTACATTCTCAATTTTAACGCAGGGCGTACCCAATACCTTAAAAAACGATTTTTGAGTTTCTGTGTGATTGATAATATCAAAAAATGTATCCGCCAGATGCAATTCAGTGAGCTGGCACGGTACTGTGTTTTCACCCGAAAGTGTTCTAAAAAGAATGCTTTGCATTTTATTAATCTGTTTCCTTTTTATTGCTTTTGCTTGTTATATTCATAAGTGAGAAACCGTCTAATCTGTACTTTCTTAATATATCGTCAGCAAAAGAAGAATTGTTCTGTTGCCGACTCTTTTCGGCAATAATGTAAGAGCGATTATGCTCACGGTCAGCATCAACCAGCGGCATTAAAACTGGAAATCCCAAATCCTCCGCCTCGAAAAAATGAGTTACATATAAGCAAAACGCGTTTTTTTCGTTCAAAATGTTTGCCGTTGTGGATATTTCGGTAACTGCTTTTTTTGCGTTTGTTCCGGAAAAAGTTTCGTTAAGAAATACCCAGCAATTATCGTCTGCGTTCTGAAGTATGTCTGAAACGCGTTGCTTTTCTTCTTCAAATCGGCCTGATTGATTTGTTTCGCCCGATGGGAAGTGGGTAAATATGCTTGACGGAATGGACATAACAGCATTCTCGGCAAAAATCGGGCAGCCTCTGCTAAATAACAGCAAATTAATTCCTACCGTTCTCAAGTATGTCGTTTTGCCACCTCCGTTTGCTCCGATAATAAAAACGATATTGTTGCCTTTTTCTTTGGAAAACTCCATGTCGTTTTTTACTATCTCTGCAATGCCAGAGTAAAGCAATACAATATTGTATGCGCTCTTTGCAGCAAATCGCCGAGTATCAGATACTTCCGGAAAACAGCACGGCAAACCATTTTGTTCCGCATTATGTCTGATTGTATTGATTTTTAAATAAAAATCGATTTGAGCGCTTAAATCAATAACTGAGTCGGCATCAAATATAAGGTCTTCAATATAAGCGCATAATTCAAGCATCGGTGCCAATTTTCCGGCAAAAAGCTTTTCAGTAGAGCCAACCATTGCTGATGGAAGTTTTCGGCTGATTTGCATACCGCTCTTTGGCTGATAGCCAAGATCAACTATACATTTTTGAAACGCCTCTTTTACATTTGCAACCCCGGACGATTCCTCCGGCACGCAATCCGAAAAAGCCGCTTGACCTGAAGAAAGCGAAAGATGTATGTAGCTGATTTCTTTCCGCATAGCAGCTAATTTTACATACAGTTCTTTTATCTGTGAAAGGCGATGTGCTTTTTCTATATCTGATTTTAGTTTTACAAACAGGAAGCTGCTGGATTGTACCGACATTATCAAATCAAGCGATTTAATATACGATTCGGCGTATTCGACAAAGCAATGTGCATATTCAAAATTGTTATTGCACTCCAACAACACTGTTTGGGCAGTTTTAAACTCCAAAATCTGGCTTTTTAGCTGAATAATCGAATCAAGAAAAGCTTCATTTTGCAATTCTCTGAATATCTGCTGCCGGGCAATCACGTCATTCTTGCAACAGGGAAGACTTAAAAGCCTTAAAACGTCTGAGCTTAATATTCTATTTATGCCGAGATCGCGGAACACCTGCAAATCCAAGCGAGGACGCGTTTCTGTTTCAGAAAAAAGCAACGAATAATTCATATTACATTCTAAAGAATTGTTCTTCATCTTATATGGTTTTATATTGTTTTTGCGAGCCTTTTGCAAAATCCGCTCACGGTATAAAAATAGCACTCACCGATGAAATCGGACGACCCGACGGGCTCACCCATATACGTCACGTTCATACAAACAGGGGTCATTAGCAATACTGGTATGATTCTTTTGACGTAATACTCCTTCGGGCAACCGGCTTTGAAGTTCCAATGTGGTTTTGATTTTGTATCATATTGTATTCCATGCGCAGTATATGAAATCTGAAAAAGCAGGTTCCGTATAGAATAGTGTGTTTCGTCAATAAAATTGCACATCTTTCTTTTTAATGCAAAACCGCACAACTTGACCGAATATACTTCATCGCTAGTTTCTACATAGAAATCACAGTGTCTGCCTTTGAAGTTTGAAAACAGATACCCACGGTGCGACGGTTGCCAAACATATCCGTTCGAGCGGCAAATACGTTTTATCTTGCATATCATTGACATCCGTTTTAAAATGAACCTTAAAAACGGATACAAAAGCAAAAACGCAACAAGTGCAATAATTATGTAAAACATATTCGTCTACCTTTAGTTAGTTGAATATGGGAGAGGGAAGAATATGAATAAACTGCATATGCGGCTTACATTATATATTCTATTAAATCAGCTTTTCTCATCATTTCTAAAATCTCAAAAAGATCTGTAATGATCTGTGCATATTTCTCGTCCCAGATTTCAATATATAATTCTTTGATTATTTGTATTAAGTGCTCCATCTCGGGATGTTCATCAACGATGATTTGATAAATTGCCGCTGCGCTTTCATTCAATATATGATATTTATCTCCAACTACTATAATTGCGCCATCAGATTGAATATCTGTTATGTCTGTTTTTAATGAATGTATTTTCATTTCTGCTTTCTCCTTGTTAATAATGTAGTTAGCCGATTGTAAAAGTCAAAAAAGCCAATCGGCACAATGCTTTTTTAACAGAAAAACTACTGATTTTTCTCCGTTTTTGAGGTATACTTGAAGCGACAAAACAAACAAATACATAACAAAAAACGGAGAAAAAATCATGCGAAAGAAAGTAGTGCAAATGTCACTGTTTGACATTTACAACGATGTGTCCGAAGCAATCGAAAACAAGAAACCGAAGGTAATAGCTCTTCTTGAAGAACACATCGATTTTGAAAAAATCATACCCGAAAGATTTTATCATGCTTTTTATGCACGCTTCGGCAGGAACCACATCTATCACCTTGAAAGCTACATAAGAGCATTGATTTTGCAGAAGATCCTCGGTATTCCAACCGACAAGCTCCTGCTTGACATATTGAAATGTTCCGCGGAACTCTGCGATTTCTGCGGTTTTGACAAGATACCGGATGCTTCCGCGCTGACTCGTTTCAGACAGAGATTTGCGGACTATCTGGCGGAAATGTTTGAAAACCTTGTTGCTTTGACCGAGCCGATTTGCCGTGAGATCGATGAAAAGAAAGCGGATTATCTGATCTATGATACGACCGGAATTACATTTCCCGTTGCGGAAAACAATCCGAAATACCTGAATTCCATTCTCAAAGAGACAAAGAAACTTGTGAAAAACAATCCCGATCTCAATCCCTACGGTGCAGCATACAACCTCATGCCGTCCGTTTCAAAAACGAATCCGGATGCCCGGCAGCAATACATCAACGGTCATTTCTGCTATGCCGCTAAGGTCGGTATTCTGACAAACGGTCTCGGCATTCCGAGACATATTGCGTTCTTTGATGAGCAGTTCAGAAAGTGTCATCCGGAAATTGATGAGGAAAAAACCTCAAATCCCGATTCAGACAAGGAAATCGGCGATTCAAAATCGCTTCGTCCTGTTTTATCCGATTTCAAGAAGCTTCACCCGACATTTTCCTACAAAACCTTTTTAGGGGATTCGGCATTTGATTCATACGATAATTTCACTATGCTTCATAAGGAATTCAAGTTTGACCGTGTCTGTGTTCCGTTGAATCAGAGAAATTCCAAGAACTCAAATGCTCAATTTGACGAAAACGGTACTCCGATATGTCCGCTTGACCGTTCCGCGTTTACTTTTATCGGTAAAAGCGGCGGAAAAAACCGCTCCATGCGTTTTAAGTGGGTCTGCCCGAAATCGGTTCCCGTGAAAGGTTCGTCTTCAAGGGGCTGTATCTGCGAAACTCCCTGTACCTCGTCTTCCTATGGAAAATGTGTTTACACCTATCCGGATAAGGATTTCAGACTTTATCCCGGTATTCCGCGAAATACCGAACATTGGGACAATCTTTACCGTCACAGAGTTGTGATTGAACGCGCGATCCATACGATGAAAGATACCTTTGTTCTTGACAGCAGAAAATCTCACAACACCGTTACCGCAAAGGCTGACGTTTATCTTGCCGGTATCGTTCAGCTTATTACGGTTCTTTTAGCCGATTCCATGCACAAACAAGAGCTTTTCAAAAGCATCCGAAAATTGATTGCTTGACTTTTTACTTTTCTGAATACTCTTTTCAAAAAAACGGCTTCTGTCGCTTTTGCTTTTTTGCGCCTTTTTTCTTTTGAGAGCGCTTTTCCTTTTTTGAGGGAGGATTTTTTCCTTCCTCTGCTTTTTGCTTCACCGTTTTCTACTGTTTTGTGCTGGAGTTTTACAATCGGCTAATTTTTATTAGAATTATCTACCGCCATTATAGCAAAAACCCGTCGTTTTGTCAATATCATTCGGATTCGGCGGGCGCCTTTTCGTTATTCTCCGCAAAAGCGCTCATCCCGCCCGAAAGGAACGCGCTCAGCTCGCGCGACGCCTCTTCAAGTTTCCGCCGCGGTTCCGTAAGGAACCATCTGCGGTAAGCCGCCATTAGACCCGCGGCGATGAAATCGGTCAGCAGTTCGAGCGTTTCCGGCTTTATGCCGGAGCTTTCGTGGGCGATACCGCGCATCCTGCGGGCGAACGACACGAGCAGCCGCGACGAATGTTCGGCGTTGTGTATGGAAGTGAAGATGTTGCCGCAGAATTCAAGGTTTTCGGTGATCACCGCGTTCAGGCACTCCAACGCCGTTTCGGGCGAAGCGAATATATCCTTCCCCGAAAGCGAACGGTCGAGTGCGGTTTCAAGCTCGGATTCTATTTCCTCCACTATCCCGTGAACGCCGGAATAGTAATTGTAAAACGTCTTGCGGTTTATGCCGGCGCGGCGCGCCAGATCGGTCACGGTGATGTCTTCAAAAGGCATTTCGGAATAAAGCGAAGCGAACGCGCTGCGTATGGCTTTTTTGGTGCGTATCACGCGCTTGTCGGCGCTGTTTTTCATAATGCTCTTCCTTTCGTACTTTTTATACAAAAAACGACAAAGTGCGGCATAATACACAAAACTTGCGTTTGTGGGGTTGAAACTGCCGCGCCGGTCATTATAATACACATAAGCGCAAAAGTCAATAGCGCTTTCCGGAGGAATATTATATGCTCGTTTTATTTACCGATACCGATACCGATATCACCCTGCGCGACGCCGAGAAATACGGCTATCGCCTTATAAGTATGCCTTACTGCGTGGGCGAAAAGACCGTCTACCCCTACGAAGACTACGAAAAATTCGATTCCCATGCGTTTTACGAATCGCTGCGCGGCGGCGTCATGCCTTCCACCACGCTGCTTTCCGCCGACCGGTATATAAACTATTTCGAACCCGTTTTCGCCGCCGGCGACGATATCCTTTACGTCCATTTTTCCGCCGCCATGACGAGCACTTTCGACGTTATGGAACAGGCGCTCGCGTATTTGCGCGAAAAATACCCCGAAAGAAAGTTTTATTCCATAGATACCAAGGGTATAACCATAGAAAGTCTGAATATAGTCAAAGAAATAGGCGACCTTTATCTCGCGGGCAGGACCGCCGACGAGATAGTGCTCTGGGCGGATTCCGAAGTGGATAAGTTCGCCACCTATTTCTTCGCCGAGGATCTCAAATTCTTCGCGCGAAGCGGAAGAGTGAGCGGCATCGCCGCGTTTATGGGCGGCATCCTGGGTATACGTCCCATAATCTATATGAATTCCGAAGGCAAAATGGTCAGCGTGGGCAAGGAAAAGGGAAGAGCCAACGCGCTCGAGCGCCTGGTGAAATACGTGGAGGAGCTGGGCGACGATCTTCAAAACCACCGCGTTATAATAGGCCATACCGACGCCCCCGAGCTTGCGCAGAAACTGGGTTATATGCTTTACGAAAAATTCGGCTCCGCGCTCAATATCGAATACGCGGTCGTCAATCCCACCGCCGGCAGCCACTGCGGCCCCGACGGAGTGGGCGTCTGCTTCCACGCAAAACACAGGTGACTTTTTTTCGGTTTGCAGCATTTGCCCCGCGCTTTTTTGCGCGGGGTTTCAGTTTTTTGCGGCTTTTGCAAAAAAGTGCGTCCGGTTTTACGCATTTTCGCGGTACTATATTATGAAGGTATCCGTCAGATAATCCTTGGGATGACTGTTTAAGCGAATCTCACAATTACGCGCCGTTATTTTGGTGATTTGACAGTTGACAATCAAAAAAGCAATAGTGTATAATATATTAATAGTCGATAGCGACTTAAACAATATGTTGCGAAAGGAGAACCATACCGTGAAAAGTTCAAATAAAGCAAAACTGTTTGCCGCGGCTGCGCTGTTTCTTATAGCGTCCGTATCGTTATGCCTGCTCGTCTCGTGCGGCGAAAACGAAGCGAAACCGGACGGAAACAAGGAGTCCGAGCCCGCGTCCGAATCCGCGTCCGAGCCGGCGTACGAGCCCGTGTCGGAAGAAACCGCGCCCGGCGCCGAACACGCGATAAATTACGATTTGGGCGACAACGGCGGGTATTTCATCGAAACGCCCGGTTTTGCAAAGGCGGGCGAACCTGTGGAGCTCCGTCTCAAGCCGACCGAGAGAACGGCTTTTCATATCTATATCAGTAATATCAGTAACGCCGGCAGAAGCTATGATTCTGTGAAAAGAGTGCCAAAATCATATGACGGCGACGATTATACCGGCTATACGTTCATTATGCCCGATAACGACGTCGTAGTAAACGTAGATGTAAATACCGTATATCCCGCAGACGGTATGGAGTGGGTACTGGAAACATATTACAGACATCTCGAAAACGCCGGTCTCCTCGCTCCCGGCGACATCTCGGCGGCTGATCTGTATATCCAACATTACGTCGGCACGTTCGGCGACGGCTGCGTGGTCGCTTATATGGGCGGCGACGATCTGTGCTTTACCGAGGCGGAACGTCCGGAAACGTACGGCAGTCACACGATAACTTTCCCCAACGGGCAGAAATGCTACGCGTTTTATAACAACGAAGCGCTGACCATAGGTCAGGCGTACGAACGCGGCATACTCAGCGACGACGACATACTCGTTATCGACGCCGAAGTCGGGACGTACGGCCAGACTCCCGGCCGTTTTGACTGGGTGCTTGAAACGTATCGTGAATATCTCAAAAGCGAATACCATATCGAATCCGCGCCTTATCTGCGTATTGATCGTTACATAGGCACGTTCGGCGACGGCTGCATAGTGGCGTATATGCGGGGCGACGGGATCGATTTTACCGATGCGGAGCGCACCGAAACGTACGGCAATCATACGATTACTTTTCCCAACGGGCAGATATGCTACGCGTTTTATAACAACGAGGTGCTGACCATAGGTCAGGCGTACGAACGCGGCATACTCGGCGACGACGACATACTCGCGATCGACGCCGAAGTCGGGACGTACAGCCAGACTCCCGGCCGTTTTGACTGGGTGCTTGAAACGTATCGCGAATATCTCAAAAGCAAGTATTATACCGAATCCGCGCCTTATCTGCGTATTGAGCGGTACGTCGGCACGTTCGGCGACGGCTGCGTGGTCGCTTATATGTGCGGCGACGATATTACTTATGCCGACGAGTCCCGCACCGAAACGTACGGCAGTCACACGATAACTTTCCCCAGCGGGAGGATATGCTACGCGTTTTATAACAACGAGGTGCTGACCATCGGTCAGGCGTACGAACGCGGCATACTCGGCGACGACGACATATTTATTATCAACGCCGCCGTAGGGATGTTCGTACAGTAGAAATGCCGGTGCGGAAACCGCTTATTTAACTCAATAAAGCCAAAACGCCTCCAAATCATACCTTTCGGGGGCGTTTTTCACACCTTTCGCCTCAAAACTCTTTACAAACTCCGCGCGATTTGTTATTATCGTTTACGGACGGTGAGCCAATGAAGATACGTATCGAACGATCGGAACTCCCACAAAATGAAATAGTCATAAAATGCGGCCCCGACGCCGACGCCGGGGCTATACTCAAAGCGGTCGAAGAAGCGCTGGCGCATTCTGCCGCCCTGCCCTTGAAGCTCGGCGGGACCGACTGTTTCGTAAAGCCATGCGACATACTGTTTTTCGAAACTTCGGGCGACCGCACCGTCGCGCACACCGCTGACGCTATGTACAACACTTCCAGAAAGCTTTACGAACTGGAAGAAATGCTTCCGCGCACGTTCGTAAGGGTCTCAAGATCGTGCATAGTCAATTCCGCGCACGTCGATTCGGTCGACCGCAGCTTTACCGGACCCAGCAGGATCGGATTCAGATCCACCTACAAAAAAGCGTACGCTTCGCGCAAGTACTGCAAATCGCTTATGGATATTCTTAAAGAAACGAGGTAACTTAAAATGAAAAAAAGGATTTCGGGTTCCGCCCTCTACTGGGGCGTCGCGTTCATCGCTGTCGCGCTGCTCCTCATATTCAACGCCGTCGGCGTCAAAGCCGGGTTCCTCGATATCGGCGGCCTGCCCGTGCTGCGCATAGTGCTGGGCGTTCTGCTCCTTTCGTGCGTCGTCTGGTCGCTCTGCAAAGGCAAAGTCGCGCAGATCTTCTTCCCCCTCGCGTTCATAGCGCTGCTTTTCGAAAAAGAAATAGCGCGCCTCTTCGGCGCGCAGGATGAAAACCTGTATTCCGTGTGGCTGGTGCTGGGCGTCGCCGCGCTGTTCACCGCGGGCGTGGCGCTTCTGCTCCCCTCGCGCACCGAGACCGGGCCCGAAGCCGAAAAAGACAAGCTCGGCAAGACCAATTTCGCTTCCGCGGTCAAATATATCGACTGCACCGATTTCGGCGTCAAGAGCGTGGGCAACAATCTCGGGAATATGGAGATCTACTTTGAAAACACCGAAAAATACGCCGGCGAAGGCGAGCTCTGCATCGGCAACAATCTCGGATTATGCGTGGTGCATCTCCCCGAATCCTGGAACGCCGAACTCACTGTCGAACACAATCTCGGCGGCAGCAGCGCTCCCAAGGACCGCGACAACGCTCCCTATACCGTAAAGATCACGGTAAAGAGCAATCTGGGCAATCTCAAAATAGTGTAAACACGTCGAACCGCACGGCCTTGCCCGTAAGCGAATGATCCGGCTTTCTGCCGGCGAGGTAAGGCCCTTTGGGCGGCCGTTTGACGATTATCCTGCGGGGGCGCGCCGCAAAAGCGGCGCAAAGAAGCTCCTCTTCGTCCGCGCAGGGCGGCTCCAGCTGTTGTATCAGTTGGAGCTTTTTCTTTACCAAAGCGCTCTTTTCGCGTTCGGGGAACATCGGGTCGAGCAGCACGACGTCGTACGCGCCGGCGGCGTTTTCCATCGCCGGAATGCTGTTGCCGTATACCGCCGTCATCCGTTCGGCGGCTGCCGATACCGTAGGGTCTGCTTTTGCGCGCCGCAGCGAATCTTCCAGCAGCATAAACACCGCGCCGCTCCGCTCGTAAAGCGTCACTTCGCAGCCGCAGGCGGCAAGCAAAAACGAATCCTCGCCCAGCCCCGCCGTGGCGTCGAGCACCCGCGGGCGCGGGGTTTCTTTGGCTTTTGCCGCGCGCACTATAAGCTCTTCGCGCAAATTTGCGCCTCTCGCGCGGCGCGCCAGGTTCGCAAGGTTGCCTTTTAATTCCATCCCGCCGCAGACGAACGACACGCCGTCCGCCGCAAAGCGCAGCACGCGTTCCCCGTCTGCCGCCGCGGATATCCCCATAAGCGGAACGCCAAGCATTTCCGCCGCCGCGCGCGCACGCGCCTCGCTTTGGATATCGGCGGCGCAGACCGCAAGTACGCTGCGGTTCATACTATGGGTTCAAAATCGGCTTTCCCGTGCTTGCACAGCGGGCAGACGAAATCATCGGGCAGCTCGTCGCCTTCGTAAACGTAGCCGCATATCTTGCATACATAGCCCTTTTTGCCTTCGGTCCTGGGCTTGGGTTTGACGTTGGCGTGGTAATAGGCGTAGGTCATGCTTTCGCGGTCGTTCATAACACGCGCCTCGGTGACCGAGCATATGAACATCGTGTGCGAACCCAGATCCACGCTCTGTTCCACCTTGAGCGAAAGCATCGCGTTGATGTGCGCGGGGAGTATGACGAGCCCGTTATCGGATCTCGTCACGGCGACTCCTTCGAACTTGTCGCAGCTCCTGCCGCTGCGGAACCCAAGCGATTCGAACAGCGAAAACGGCGCGTCGGTCGAAAGGCAGTTTACGTTGAGCACGCCCGTGCGGCTTATTATGTGGTTGGAATAGTTGGCTTTGTTTATCGTCACCGCTATGCGGTTGGGGTTGTCGGCGACCTGCGTCACGGTGTTGACTATAAGCCCGTTGTCCTTTTCGCCGTCACGGCAGGTCACGGCGTAAAGTCCGTAGCCTATCTTGTAAAGCGCGGTCATGTCGTTCTTGACCGCGGTCTCTGACGAGCGCGCCATGTAATCGCGGCACAGCTCTTTGGCGAGCGAATCCAGCGACTGTTTGTTTTCGTCGGTCATCGCGGATCTTATGCTCACCGTGATATCGGCGAATTCAATGTCCTTGCACGGCGCGAGCAGCTCTTTCATAACCTTTGCCGCCTGCGGCGCCCACGAGCCGTTTTCTATGAGCGCGACTTTGCGCGAACGGAATCCGCGGTCGGCGAGATGCTCTATGAATTCGCGCATGAACGGGAATATCCCGGCGTTGTACGTCGTGGTCGCAAGCGCCAGCGTGCCGTAGCGGAACGCGTCGGCGACGGCGAGCGACATATCGGTGCGCGCGAGGTCGTGCACGACCACTTTGGGGCAGCCGTAAGCGCGCAGCTTTTCGGCAAGCAGCTCCGCCGCTTTGGCGGTGTGGCCGTAGACCGAGGTATACGCCACCACGATCCCTTCGGATTCGGGGAGATACGACGACCATTTGCCGTAAAGATCCAGTACGTGCGGTATCGTATCGGTGAGTACCGGTCCGTGGAGCGGGCAGATCGTTTTTATTTCCAGCTCCGCCGCCTTTTTGAGCACCGCCTGGACCTGCGCGCCGTATTTGCCCACTATGCCTATGTAATAGCGCCGCGCCTCGTCGTCCCAGGGCTCGTTTGCGTCGTTCGCGCCGAATTTGCCGAACGCGTCGGCGGAAAACAGCACCTTTTCGTCCTGCTCGTAGCTCATCATCACTTCGGGCCAGTGGACCATCGGCGCAAAGACGAAGTTCAGCGTGTGTTTTCCCAGCGGGAGCGCGCCGCCGTTTTCTGCGACTATGCGGTTCTTCACCTTGCCCGTACCGAAGAAGTTGTCCATCATAGTGAACGCTTTGGCGTTGGCGACGACGTACGCGTTCGGGTACGTTTCGGTGAACTTGACTATGTTGGCGGAATGGTCGGGTTCCATATGCTGGACCACCAGATAATCCGGCTTTGCGCCGCCCAGCGCCGAAGCGACGTTATCCAGCCATTCGTGGGTGAACGCGGCGTCGACCGTGTCGATGACGGCGATCTTTTCGTCTTTGATAACGTAGGAATTGTACGCCATTCCGGCGGGGACTCTGTACTGACCTTCGAACAGGTCTATGCGCCGGTCGTTCACGCCGACGTGGAGTATGTTTTCGGAAATCTTCATTTTTTAAGCCCTTTCCGCACAAAAAAGTGCTTTTCGCCTTGATTTTGTAATATGATTATAGTATAATCGCGTTAAAAGGTATGTTGTATTTACAACACGGGAGGAATTTATTATGAACGCTGACGCCGCGGCCCTGAAAAAGACGCGCCTTTTCGGCGGAATAAACGAACGCGAATTTTCGGAACTGCTCGCGTACCTCGCGCCGCGCTGCGCCGAATACGACAGGGGCGAATATCTGCCAAAGCCCGAAACGACGCGCGCCTTCGGGCTGGTGCTATCCGGCGCGGTGCTGTTATTGCGCGACGACAGGCGCGGCGACCGCAATCTCATCCTGCGCGCTTCGGCGGGCGACACGTTCTGGGAATCGCAGGCGATATGCCAGCGGTGCGCCGATCTCGACGCCGTGGCGGAGGAAAAAGCGCGGGTGTTCTGGATATCCGCCGAAAAAGCGGCCGGCCCGCATATCGCCGAATGCGCGGGGTATTGCAGGTTCACGAGGAACCTTTTGTCCGCCGTCGCCGAAAAAGAGCTTGTGCTTTGCGAAAAAATCACCCACATGGGCAGGCGCACCACGCGGCAGAAACTCATGTCGTTCCTCGAATCGCAGTCGCGATCATACGGCTCGCGCACGTTCGATATACCGTTTTCGCGCCAGCAGCTGGCGGATTACCTTTCGGTCGACCGCAGCGCGATGTCGGCGGAGCTTTCGGCGCTCGCGCGCGACGGGCTCATAAAATACGAACGCTCGCATTTCGAACTGCTGTGATCCCGTCCCGACGGCGCGTCACTTTCCGCGCGCGCACCAGCTTTTGCATCCGCAGCCGGGGCAGTAAAGGAACCTGTCGCCGCGGTGCTGGGGAGCTGCGATTATGCGGTACCACCGCGTGCGGAACGAACAGCCGCATATGCTGCAGACGTATTCCTTGCGCGCGAGTATCATCCCCGCGGCCACGCATACCGCGCCCAAAACCGCCGCTCCCGCAAGCGCTAACGCCCACGCGGGCATAAGCAGCGCCACGCGTCTGCCGAACCAGTTCACTGTCATTTTCAACGCCGCCTTTTTTGTATTATTCTGTCATTCCCATTTTATTCCGCCCGCCCGCCGGGCGTTAACGCCGCCGGACGCGCGTACATATACTTTTTGTAAAAAAATAAAAAAAGGCTTGACACGGCGGCGAAGTGATGTTATAATACCCCTTGCTCCAAAAAGGAGCGCGAATATTTCTGGGTGTGGCGCAGTTTGGTAGCGCGCTACCTTGGGGTGGTAGAGGCCGCTGGTTCAAGTCCAGTCACTCAGACCAACAAAAGGCGTCAGTTTATACTGACGCCTTTTGCAATGCGATCCGTCTTTTCGGCGACCGGCGGGATATTTCGCAGAAAATCGCTGCCGACGCTGTGCGGCTGCGGGTACTAAAGAAGAAAGCGAGGCGTTTTATATGATCGATTACACCAAAAAACCGGAATACCATTACCGCCCGGCGAAGGGATGGATAAACGATCCCAACGGGCTGGTATACTACGGCGGAAGATACCACGTGTTTTATCAGCACGCTCCGGATTACGAGACGCCCTGGAACCAGCCGATGCACTGGGGCCACGCCGCGACGGAAGATTTCATCCACTGGGAGGAGCTCCCCGTGGCCCTTACGCCCGGCGAGCCGTACGACGGCGGCGGATGCTGGTCCGGCACGGCGATCGTCAAGGACGGCAGACTGTATCTGTTTTACGCGGCCATATCCGCGGTATCTGCCGCGGCGATGGCTTTTTCGGACGACGGCACGCGGTTTTTGAAATACGCCCGCAACCCCGTCATCCCCACGTTCCCGCCGGAAGGCGGCCCCGATTTCCGCGACCCCGCGGTGGGGCGCATAGGCGGGATGTACTACTGCGTTATGGCTTCCGGGAACCCAAAAAAGAAGACGGGGAATCTGCTGCTTTATAAAAGCTCCGACCTTTTGAGCTGGGAATATTCCGGCGTTATGTGCGAATGGGAAAACTGCAAGTACGCAGAATGCCCCTCGTTCATGCAGGCGGAAGACGGACTGTGCCTGCTTTCGGCTTCGGTGTGCCCCAACGACCGCGGACACTATTTCAGCGTGATGTACGGGACGTTCGAAAACGGCAGGTTCGACGTAAAATATTCGGCGTGCCCGGACAAAGGCCCCGACCAGTACGCGGGGCAGGTGTTCCGCGACCATCTGGGCAGGAACATACTCATTACGTGGATCCCGGGCTGGGATTACGCCGGTTACGCCGAAAAAGATATAGGCTGTATGTCTGTCCCGCGCGAGCTTAAATGCAAAGACGGCGTGATCACCGCGTTCCCGGTGGAAGAAGTGCGTCACCTGCTCAAAAGCGAGGATCCCGCGCTCAGGCGCACCGCGACCGGCTTCACCGTGGAGCGGCAGGGAAGAGAGCCCTGCGTGTACGAAGGCGAGATACGCGACCTTCAGCTGATACGCGACGGATATATACTGGAAGTCTTCGTCAACGGCGGCGAATCGGTCTATTCGATATTGCTGTGATCAGTTACGTTCCGCTTTGCCGCGGCAGGCTGCCGCCGAAAGCGCCAAAACGCCCGCTTGATTGCAATGCAACAAAGAATAAACGCTTTATACTTGACAAACGTGTTATTTAAAGTTATACTAATAATGCACTTGTTCGAAGGATACTTGTATCTTCAGAACGGCACCCGTCAGGCGTTGGTAGCACCTGACGGGTTTTCTTTATACCTTAACACAGTGTACTGCCGGAAATATTTCTGACAAATGGGCGACCATCTGCTCGAGCCTTTTTTCCAAAAATACTTGCAAAACCGGATTCTCGCTCTCCGTCCAGTAATCAATTCCGATTGTAATGTCCTTATGTGCATTGCAAGGCGCAATGATTCGGGCAAGATCGGCTTCATCTTGAACAGACAGCAACTTCTGAAATGAGATGGGCTCCATTGACTGATTCGTGCTGTTATCGATGTGCAGCTCATCATACTTTACCGCTTTCGTTCCATCCCAGTATGCACCAAAAAGTTTATAGGTCGATTTCACAGCTCGATCACCACCCCAGTGTTAAGCTCGATAGCACGATTACAATAGTCGTAAAGAACATCAAGTATTTCGTGGTATCTTGGCTCCATTGTATTTTTTAGTCTGTTGTCTATCCACTCTTTTAACTTTGCGCATTTTTCGCAGTTAAAAAAGTCAACATCCCCATCATCAAGTAACGCATCACATGCAGCGTCAATTGAATCAATATCATTAAGGATCATTTTTATATCGCCAGATGATAAAGGGTATTCTTCGACTATTCCGTTAGAATCTTCCGGTTTCTCTGGGATGTCACCATAATAATCCAATCCGTCAAGACGCAAAAACAGTTGAATTGACATTTACATTTCCTCCCTCTTTCATAGGTCAATATAAACCCCCGTGTTCAGTTCAACGGCGCGCTGACAGTAATCTTTCAATACTTCAAGCATTTCTTTGTATCTCGGTGCCGCAGGTTTGAGTAGCCGTTCTTCGATCCAGCCTAAAAGGATTTTACATTTCTCGGCATTGAAATAATCATCTTCGCCGTAACTAATAAGAGAATCGCATCTTTCAGCAATTTCGTCTATAGCTCCGTCATCAAAAAACAAATCAACGTCGTCAAAGTCGTTTTCGGGAATATAGTATTCAATTGTTGGATTATTCTTTACAGGTTCAACCCAAATCTGCCAG
>JAEEGI010004968.1_pt1 | contig 30801 bp, 28 predicted proteins | sample 8958751 | NCBI WGS metagenome assembly JAEEGI01 (sample SAMN16246545, study PRJNA631951) | gut metagenome | biome: gut microbiome; feature: rumen; material: KS-attached | host: Bos | place: Iran: Karaj | collected 2018-10 | reverse complement strand
CGTCAAGGATGTGCTGCTGATGCAGTAACCTCGGCAATGTAACAGGCCTGCACTGGCAGGAGGTCGCTTTTCGAGCGACAAAAAAGGGTGGAAGCACGATCTTTGCTTCCACCCTGAAATGCGGTACTTATGTTGTATTGCTTATTTTTTAAAAGTAAAAATACAGAATATATTTGTTAAAATGATGTTTACCTGCTACAAAGTACTTTTTGTATATTCATACAATGCAGTATTTATATCATCGATATCATAGTGCTTATTAGAAATATAAAAACTCACTATGACGTCAAAAAGTATATTATCAGAAAGTGAAAAACCACAGTTATTAAGCAGTTTAACTGTCTCGTCGAGCGATAATTTCATTGAAATAGCAAGTGACAATATAGTCTTTTTTGCCGGTATATAGTCTGGAATACAACGAATTTTCGAAAAAAGTTTCCGATCAATCCGAGCATTCTTGTAAACTTCCACTTGATCTAAATTTTTTTCTTGTATTATCCTTAGCAACTGATTGTAGAATGAATTTTTAAGAGTTTGACGTTCACTCTGGATAAAGCTCTGAAGTGCTGAGGCATAGGGGTCAGACCCATAGATATGAGGCCCGCCGTTGAGTTTTTCCTTGCTGCTTTCCCGTTCTCTGGCTTCGGCATCTGCGCGGTCAAAAAGGGCTTTGATCATGCCGCAGAAGCTTCGGTACTTGACCTGCGCTCTATAGGCATAGTGCTGATCAAGGTAGGCTTCCAGGCTGTCGATTGTTCCGGCAGGCAGCTTGTCTGCCAGTCTTTGCCTTGTGCGTGAAAACATGGACGCTCCTGCCGCCGTTGCCCGCTGGCGCCTCGGCGCGTCCTCTTGTAAGCTAGGCCTGCAACGCTGTAAACGGGGGGGGCTGCGCCGTCCTTGCACTGCGGCGTGCATCTTCGTAAGCTCCTGTGGCTAGGCTGGCGGAAACGCCGTCCTCCAGCCGGCTTTTCGCTCGCGCGGCGCGAAGGAGTCTTGCCCCATGACCAAGTCGTTCCAGATGCTTGCTGCTGCCAGCATCCTGCTGTTTGGCGCTTCGGAGGCTGTGCAGGCAGCCGGCATCTACGAAGTTCCCCGCAACGGCGTTGCGCTGCGCCTGAAGCCGGACGCAGGATCGAAGGTCGTGGACCGCGCCAAGAAGGGCTGGAAGCTGCATGTCTGCGGCGGCACGGAACCCGGCGAGTGGGCCGAGATCTGCGAAATCGACAGCGGCGACGGGGCTTGGTACGTCTACAGAATGTACGGCCTGCCGGGCGAAAACGTCTTTGTCCGCATGGCCGACATCGAGGCCCCTGCGCCGAGGCTTGCGCCCCTGGCATCCGGAGAGGACGCCGGTCCTGCTGCGGCGCTGGTGCCGAGGGACGCCCTGCGCAGGCAGGCCGATGCCTTCACGCAGGGCCTTGTCCGCCTCAAGGTCACGGGCAGCTCCGTGCGCCTGCGCAGAGGCCCTGGCACCTCGCACGAGGTGGCTGGCATGGTCAACGAGAACGGGGAGGGCTGGCACAGCGAGCTCATTGCCGCCAGGCAAAAGTCCTCCGGCGACGGCAGGCAGTGGTACCACGTGCTCTACGTGCTGGAGCGGCAGGAGGAGACTGCCTACATCCGCGAAGACGCCTGGATCTGCGCCGACTTCGTCAGGCCTTCCGGCCTGAGCCCCGAGGACAGGGCGCGCATAGAGAACAAGCGCTTCGGCATCCTTGCCATCAGTCCGAAGGATCTGCCAGCCTTTGCCTTCAGCGAAGCCCTGATCCTGCGCCGGGACGAGGCCGGCAAAGCGCAGCGCGTGCGCGTGCCTGCCGGCACCCGCATGGTGCTCTTTACCATTCCCTACACGCGGGAGGGGCAGGGCGAGCGCCGCTTCGTCGAGCTCTGGGAGCCCCTTGACGCCTCGCGCATACGCCGGCTCGGCAGCCTCCCGCTGGACGATCTGGAAGCCAGGCAGGGCTACGAGGGCGAGCAGGCTGTCCGCCGCTGGATAGCCTCCCGCCGCTAGCCGAACGATCGGATCCGCCACAGCGAAAAGCCCGCCGTGCTTCGGGCGCGGCGGGCTGGCTGGCAAGGGGGGGCCTGGCTAGGCGTCGGTCTTTGCCGACGGCTTGAAGGCCAGGAAGTAGACGGCAAAGGCCACGCAGCAGGCGATGCCGAAGGTGGCGTTGACGGCCGCGCTGGCGGAGCCGGTCACCTTGGAGAAAATGAAGACGACGGGCCATACCAGCGGAATGAGCGGGATCCAGGGCATGATGCCGGCATCGCGCATGCGGCGCATGGAGAGGCTGAGGCCCGGAATGGCCAGCATGCCGGCAAGCGCCACGGAGGCGACCTGCGGCAGGAGTATGGTTGCCAGCAGGAGCAGAACGAAGCTGACCGAAAGATAGCTGAAGAATTCGCAGCGGCCGGCTCTGCCCTTGAAGTCGGCGGTGCTGCGCACCGTCTCGGCGGCCGACGCGAAGCAGGCCTTCACCTTCTCCGTGAAGGAGAGCCTGCAGAAGGCGCAGGTCTCCTGCTCTTGCTCGGTGTCGCCGGAATTGCGTCCGCACGCGGGACAGATGGTCGCTCCGTCGGGAAGTTCGGAGCCGCAGGATGAGCACTGCATGGTGTTGCCCCCTGTAGAGGTGTGAAGTGGTCGGATGGACATGGTCCATCTGCAGGCATTGCTTTTCTCTAGCACGCCTTGCAGCAGGGGGAAAGGGCTCACTGCCCCCTTTCCCCGCGGAGCTGGTCCCTTTCCCCGCAGGGCTGGCAGCTTTCCGCAGGGCGTCGAGGGTGTCCTGCGTCCGGCGCAGGCGCTATGAGGACGCTTCCCCGTCTGAGATGGATAGCTGCGCCGCCCGGCAGCTCGAAGACCCGCGGCCGGCCGCCTTGCTCCCAGGCCTCGTCGAGCAGGAAGAGGGTGCTGGCTCTGGCCTGGCCGGCAGCACCCGAGGCATGCAGCGCCCGCAGGTAGAGTCGCAGGCGCAGAGCCCGGGGGAGGTCCTGCAGGAGCGCCTTCGGCAGGAGCAGCCCCTGGGGCGTCCCCTGCCAGGGCGTCTTTGTCAGCGCCCTGTCGAGCTCCTCCTGGAAGAAGGCCTGGTCTGTCCTGGCCAGCCGGGCGAGGCTGAGCAGGGATTCCTCGATCTTCGGATTCTCTGCCTTCAGCCGGGGAAGGAGATCAAGGCGCACGCGGTTGCGCGTAAAGGCCGGATCCCTGTTGCTCGGATCCTCGCAGTGGGCGACGCCGAGGCTTGCGAGGAAGGCCCGCAGCGCCAGGGGATCCTCGTCCAGCAGCGGGCGGACGAGGCGGCGTGCCGGATCGATGCAGGCCATGCCGCCAAGTCCGGGCCAACCCGTGCCGCGGACAAGGCGCATGAGCATGTCTTCGGCCAGATCCCGCCTGTGGTGCGCAACGGCGGTCCACTGGGCGCCCGCCAGCCTTCGCCGGCGCTCGAGGGCCTGGTAGCGCAGGCTTCTGGCAGCCTCTTCGAGGCCCTGGCCCGTGCGGGCGGCTTCGCCCCTGACGTCGAGGCGCTCCACCTCGCAGGCAAAGCCGAGCCAGCGGCACAGCTCCCTGGCGTAGGCCGCCTCGGCGGCCGCTTCCGGGCGCAGGCCGTGATCGAGGCAGAGGCCGGAAAGCGCAAGGCCAAGCCTCGGCGCGGCATAGGCCATGAGGCAGGCAAGGGCGCAGGAGTCGGCGCCGCCGGAAACGGCGAGCAGGAAGCTGCGGCCTCTGCTCTGCGCCCCGCAGGAGGTAGCCTGCGTTCGGCCGAAGCCCTTGCGGGCAAGCCAGGCGCACAGCTTCAGGACAAGCTGGGCAGAGCGTGCCGGAAGCTTCTGCAGCGCCGGCATGCCGCCTTCCGGAAGCGGACAGGCAGAAGGGGGGCTGGCCGAGTCGTCCGGCATGGACTAGGGCTGGATGCCGAAGCCGGCCGCAAAGCCGTCGAGCCAGTGGATCATGTGCAGGGCGAGCTCGTCCGTCGCGTAGGCGATGCAGTCGCAGCGCACCTTGCTTCTGGCGCGCACCAGAAGCTCCATGCGCAGGCTGTCTCCCTCGGTCTCGAGGGCCATGGCGTAGGGGCCGCAGGAGCCAAGATGCTCCTTCTGGAGGGGGCTGAGCATGTCTTGCGGCACGGGAAGCCAGAAGAGGTGCTCGATGCTGGCCTGGCAGCCCATCTCGGCAAGGCTGGCCTCCATGTCCTGCAGGACTTTGGCGGGGATGTCGGTGAGAACGTACTGGCGCATGCTATCCCTCCTGGCCGGCAAGGCCGTCCATGCCTGCGGAGCAGAGCTTGCCTTCGCCGTTCCCGGCCGCGGCAGGACAGCTCCGGGAGGCCTTGGCGCCGGCTTCGGCGCGGGCGCGGCGCAGGGCCTCCTCCCTGTCCTCGTAGGCGTTGAAGCGGCTCGCGCAGTGGCGGTCGAGATTGAAGATGTTCTGGATGGCGAGGATGCGTCGGCTGTGCTCGGCCCTGTCGCCCTCCTTGAGGTAGGAGAGAGGCTCGTGCAGAAACTTCTTCATGAGTCCCTGGGCCATGGCCTCCAGCGCCTCGCGGGTGGCGTCGTCCGTGCGGCCGAGGCGGCGCATGGTGCGGGCGACTTCCTCCTCCTCGGCCAGACGGCTCCTGTGGATGAGCTCCTTGATGGTGGGCTGGACGTCGAGGCGCCCGACCCAGCCGGCAAAGGCGGCCACTTCCTCGTCCACGATCTGCCGTGCCTTGGAGGCCTCCTCGCGCCGGCCGGAGAGGTTTTCCTCCACCACTTCCTTGAGGTCGTCGATGTCGTAGAGGTAGACGTTGTCCAGGCCGTTGACGTCGGGATCCACGTCTCTCGGCACGGCGATGTCGATGAAGAACATGGGCCTGTTGCGGCGGGCCTTGAGGACGCTGCGGATGTCGCGGGCGCGGATGATGGGCTCCTGGGAGCCGGTGGAGGTGATGACGATGTCCACGCTGGCAAGGTGCCTGGCCAGGTCCTCGAAGGGCACGGCCCGGCCGCGGTAGAATTCGGCGAGCTTCTCCGCCTTGGCCAGGGTGCGGTTGGCGACGACTATCTCGTCGACGCCGTTCTTGATGAGATGGGTGGCCGCCAGCTCCGCCATTTCGCCGGCGCCGATAAGCATGGCCCTGTGGCCCTGCATGGTGCCGAATATGCGCTTGGCGAGCTCCACGGCCGCGTAGCTGATGGAGACGGCCGAGGAGGCGACCGCGGTTTCCGTGCGCACGCGCTTGGCGACGGAGAAGGCCTTGTGGAGCAGGTGGTTGAGAATGACGCCCGTGGCCCGGCAGGCCGAGGCCTTGCGGTAGGCCTGCTTGAGCTGGCCCAGGATCTGCGGCTCGCCCAGAATCATGGAGTCGAGGCTGGAGGCCACGCTGAAGAGGTGGCGCACAGCCTCGTCGTTGACGTAGCTGTAGGTGTAGGGCTTGAGATCCTCGACCTTGGCGCCCCGGGCCATGGCCCAGTGGCGCAGCATCTGCTCGGCCACGTCGCCCGTGCCCATGGCGAGCAGCTCCACGCGGTTGCAGGTGGAGAGGATCAGCGACTCGTGGATGGCGCCTCCCAGGGGAAGGGCCCAGGTGTCGGGATCCGTGTGCTTGACGAGCGCGAAGCGCTCGCGCACGTCGACGGCGGCGGTCCGGTGGTTCAGGCCGACGAGAACGATATCGCAGTCCATGAGGCTAGGTCCTTGCGAAAGAATGGTGGCTGGTCATGAAGAGGTTGACCACGACGAAGGAGACGGCGCAGAGGATGAAGATGAGCACCATCAGCCTTGCGGGCTTGCGGCCGTACCAGCCCCGGGCGAGGCGGTTGTGGAAGAGCACGGCGTAGAGCACCCAGGTGGCGAAGGAGATGATCTCCTTGGGGTCGCCGGTGACCGTCCTGCCGTAGACGGCGCCGGCGTAGAAGAGGCCGCAGACCATGCCGACGGAGTAGAGCGGGAAGCCCACGACCGTGGCGACGGCGTTGATCCGGTCCAGGATGTTGAGGGCCGGCATGTCGGCGATGAAGGCCGGCAGGCCCAGCTTGGCCTTGATGCGGCCGTCCAGGTAGAGGAAGACGGCGCCGGCGGCGAAGGCGAGTCCTATGAGCGCGAGGCTGAGGAAGAGGGCGCCGATGTGCAGGGCGTAGAAGGGGGCCTTGAGGGTCTCCGGCACCTTGACGACGGCCTCAAGCGCCGGCGCGGAGAAGCCGTAGAGCATGAGGGCCGCGACGGCGGCGAAGATCAGCGGAGCGTTGTGCTTCATGAAGATGCGCAGCATCGTGCCCGCCAGCACGAGGAACCAGGCGAGCATCTGCAGGTAGGCGCCGATGCTCAGGCCCCCTGAGGTGGAGGCATGGAAGCCCGTGGCGAGCGCAAAGGTCTGGAGGGCAAAGCCGACGACGGCCGCGGCCGCGGCCGCGGAGCGGACCGGGCGGCTCCTCGCTATCATGCCGGCAAGGCCGCAGAGGCCTGCCGCTGCGTAGAGCGCCAGCGTCAGCAGGGTCGAGGTTTCAGGCGAGAGTAGCGGATGCATGGAGAAGCTCCTCGATGTGGTCGCCGAGTTCGCGGGGAAGCCTGGCTTCGAGCAGGGCCCTGGCGTCGGCAAAGCGTCCTTCGGCAAGGGCGGCCTCGAGATCCGCCTCCGCGAGGGCGCGGAAGATGTCGCGGTCGCGCTGGGGGCCGAGTCCGAGGCCGAGCACGAGGGGGCGCGCCAGGGCCATAAGGGCGCAGATGCGCTCCTTGCCGGCAAGCCAGGCCTCGAGTTCGCCCTTCCAGCGCCGTGCCAGCGCGGGGCTTGCGCCTCCCGTCGAAAGGGCCGCGCACAGCGCCCCGCGGCGGGCCTGGGCAGGCACGTGGGCGGAGCCCATCTCCGGCCTGTCCGTGCAGTTGCACAGGATGCGGCGCCTGGCGCAGGCGCTGGCGACCTCCTGGTTGAAGGCGTGGTCGCTGGTGCAGGCATAGACAATCTGCGCATCGTCCAGAAGTCTGTCAACCTCGCCGGAACTGGCCAGATCCGTCTGCATGTCCGCCAGGATGTCCACTTGGATGCCGGCAGCCCTTGCCTCGCCGGCGAGCGCGCTGGCCTCGGGAGCGAGCGGACCCTGCTCGGCAAGCACCAGCCTGCGGGGACGGGCGGGGATGAGGGCCGCCAGCTTGCGGCGGCCGACGGCGCCCAGACCGAAGAGGACGCAGGAGGCGTCCTTCAGCGAGAGGAAGAGGGGGTAGAGTTCAGCGTCAGGCAAGGGAAGGCTCCGGGGGTGGGCAGAAGGCTTGGCCGCGCAGGCCTAGAAGGGCGCTGCGGCGCGCGCAGGCCGATTGTATAGGCGAGTTTTGAACTTTCGGCAATGCTGGCGCTATTTCAGCGCCTTGCGGGACGCGGCCGCCGGATGAGGGGTCCGCGCGGCCTTGAAGGCAGGGCGCCTCGCGTGGTATAGGTGCCTTTTAATCTGAGGGAGGTACGTCACCGGATGGCTGACACGCTGGCACAGGACGGGGCTTCTGGACCCGTCATTGATATACGCAACCTCGGCAAGTGGTTCGACACCAAGAGCGGCCGCATCCACGCACTGAGAGATATCAGCCTCGCCGTGCAGAAGGGCGAGATCTACGGCATCATCGGCCGCAGCGGCGCCGGCAAGAGCACGCTCGTGCGCTGCATCAACATGCTCGAGCGCCCTTCCGAGGGCAAGGTGCTCTTCGAGGGCCTGGACATGGGCTCGCTGAAGGAGCGCGATCTCAACGTCGTGCGCCGCTCCATGGGCATGATCTTCCAGCAGTTCAACCTGCTCATGCAACGCACGGCTCTGGAGAATGTCTGCTTCCCCCTGGAGCTTTCGGGAGTGCCCAGGGACAAGGCCAGGGAGCGCTCCATGGAGATGCTCGAGCTCGTGGGGCTGGCCAGCCGCGCCAAGTCCTATCCCGTGCAGCTCTCCGGCGGCCAGAAGCAGCGCGTGGCCATTGCCCGCGCCCTCTCCACCGAACCGAAGGTCCTGCTCTGCGACGAGGCCACCAGCGCCCTGGACCCCGAAACCACGGACTCCATCCTCGCCCTCATCCGCGACATCAACCGGCGCCTTGGCATCACCGCCGTGGTCATCACCCACGAGATGGACGTGATCGAGAAAATCTGCCACAAGGTCGCCATCATCAGCAAGGGCGTCATCGCCGAGACCGGCACGGTCAACGAGGTCTTCTTCCACCCGAAGAGTGACATCGCCCGCCGCCTGGTGGTGCCCGAGGCCCTGCACCCGGACAAGATGGCCTGCGACAAGCTCTGGCGCCTGGTCTTCGACGGCCAGTCCAGCTTCGAGCCCGTGATCTCCAACCTTGTGCTCGCCTGCGGCAAGCCCGTGAACATCATGTACGCCAGCACCCGCGACATTGGCGGCACCGCCTACGGCCAGATGGTCCTGCAGCTGCCCGAGGACCCGGAGTCGCTCGAGCGCATCCTGGCCTACGCCCGCGAGAAGGGCCTCTTCCTGGAGGAGTTCAGACATGTTTAACCAGGCCCTGTTCGATCTGCTCTGGGAAGGCACCGTCGACACGCTCTACATGACGCTGGCCTCCACCTTCTTCTCCTACGTTTTCGGCATGGTCATGGCCGTTGTGCTCGTCCTCACGAGGGCCGACGGCATCAAGCCCCATCCCGTGATCTTCCGCATCCTCGACGTGGTAGTGAACCTGACCCGATCCTTCCCCTTCCTGATCCTCATGATCGCGGTCATCCCCTTCACGCGCTGGCTCGTCGGCACGACCATCGGCAACAATGCGACCATCGTGCCCCTGGTCATCGCCGCTGCCCCCTTCGTGGCGCGCCTCATCGAGCAGTCCCTGCTCGAGGTGGACCGAGGCGTGGTCGAAGCGGCCCAGTCCATGGGCGCCAGCACCTGGCAGCTCGTCTGGAAGGTCCTCATCCCCGAAGCCATGCCCTCGCTCATCAACGGCAGCGCCATCGCGGCCACCACCATACTCGGCTACTCGGCCATGTCCGGCGCCGTGGGCGGCGGCGGTCTCGGCAAGCTCGCCATCATGTACGGCTACAACCGCTACCAGGACGACATCATGTTCGCGACCGTCGTCCTGCTCATCGTCATCGTGCAGCTCCTGCAGAGCTTCGGCGACTGGGCAACCCGCCGCTCGGACAAGCGGAGCACCAAGTAGGCGCCGGATCCGGCACCCCAACCAGGCAACCATTCCCCCCAACAGAAGGAGTTTTCCATGAAGCGCATCCTTTCCGTGGCCTGCGGCCTCCTGGCCCTTGTCGGCTTCGGCCTTGTCGGCGGCCTCGGCGCCGGCACCTGCAGCGCTGCCGTCAAGCTCAAGGTCGGCGCCTCGCCGACGCCTCACGCCGAAATCCTCAAGGAGGCGGCTCCCCTGCTCAAAAAGAAGGGCATCGAGCTCGTCATCGTCGAGTACGCCGACTACGTGCAGCCCAACGTGGCCCTCAACAACGGCGACCTCGACGCCAACTACTTCCAGCACAAGCCCTACATGGACGACTTCAACAAGCAGAAGGGCACCAAGCTGACGGCCATGGCCTTCATCCACTACGAGCCCTTCGGCATGTACGCCGGCAAGAGCAGATCCCTCAAGGACCTCAAGAAGGGTGCCATCGTCTCCGTGCCCAACGACACCACCAACGAGGCCCGCGCCCTGCTGCTCCTCAAGGATCAGGGCCTGATCAAGCTGAAGAAGGAAACCCTCGACGTCACCCGCCTCGACATCGTCGAGAACCCCATGGGGCTCAAGATCGAGGAGATCGAAGCGCCCCAGCTGGCCCGCTCTCTGCCCGACGTTGACTTCTCCATCATCAACGGCAACTACGCCATGCTCGGCAAGCTCAAGGTGAAGGACGCCGTCGCTACCGAGGCCAACGACTCCCTGGCCGCGGCCACCTTCGCCAATGTCATCGCCGTCCGCGAGGGCGACGAGAATCGCCCCGAGCTCAAGGCGCTCGTCGAGATCCTGAAGAGCGACGCCCTCAAGAAGTTCATGATCGAAAAGTTTGAGGGCGGCGTCGTGCCCGCCAAGTAGCCCCTTTTCCAGGCATTCTGCTGTCCAGGCCCCCTGCGTTTGTCGCGCCGGGGGCTTTTTTCATGTCTGGGACAAGCCCCTGCCGTTGCCTTGCGGCGAGCCGGACAAGCACGGCGTGGGACAGGTCGCTGGACGCCGGCGGAGCGTCTGGAGAGCAGGGGAAGGAGAGGGCTTCGCAAGAGGAGCAAGGGACAGAGGGACAGAGAGGGGACCGGCAGAGACGAAAAGGCCCCGCCTTCGGGAGAGGGCGGGGCCGGCGGGTTAAAACCAATTTTGATTTAAGAGTCTAGAGTGTGCCTTTTCTATGTGTTCTTTTTTTCATAATCATTGCCTTTCTATTATTCCATTTACGTATGTTTCTAATAATAGCCGGAACGTTGTTGCTACTTATATTATCGTGTTTTACTGACCAGCGCACAGTTGACAAAAGTTCTAATCCATACGGAGATTCGTATCCATAAATCGTATTTTTGACTTTATTGCAATGAAGAATGTGCAGAAGATAATTCTATTCCGTTATCACGGACCAACTTATGCGTATTTACATTATATAAATATAGCTAATAAAAGTATTGTTTAATAATTTGATTTTCAAATTAATGTAATTATTAAAAAATTACAACAACTATAAATGTAGTAATGCAAAGAAGTTTGGTGCAAAAATATACTTGTGATATGTGTAAATTATTATTTTGAAAAGTGTATGATGTTCAGCGTTCGGTCATTTGGTGTTTATACTATGCTAAAATTACTAAAAAAATGCTTATATTGATTGATTTCAGATATGTCCGCTAAAAGACAAAGCTCGTTGCATCGGAGAAGATGAAGTAGCAGGACGCGAAGCAGAGCAGGAAGGCGGCGACGATTTCAGGCTTGCGCCGCATCGGCTGGCTGGAGCGCCACACCACGGCCCAGAGCACGCAGGCAATGGCCAGCGGCAGGAAGCGCAGGGCGTAGGTGACGGCTTCCTCGAGGCTAAGCTCGAAGGCGCCGGAGGCGGCTATCTGCCACATGTCGGCGCAGACCGTGAAGAGGTATACGGTAGCTGCGACGGCGCCGGCAACGAGGGCCCACTTGGCCAGGCGCGGCACCATGTTGTTGTAGTAGTCCCTGCCGTAGTCGTCGCGCCGGCGGCGCCAGAGGAGCCAGCACAGGCCGGCAGCGGCCGGCATGGCCAGCGCCAGCGGGAGCATGGCGAGGCTTGCGTAGAGCAGGGGGGAGGGGAACATGCGGAAGTTGAAGAGGTCCGCCAGGTTGAGCTCGGCCGCGTTGGGCAGCTCCAGGGCGCAGAGCAGCCTCAGCCCCCCCATGACGGCCACGAGGGCGAGGGTGCCGGCAAGGCCTGAGAGCAGGCCCAGCATGGCGTGCAGCGTGCGGTGGTTGGCAAGCGTCTTCCAGAGGCCGTAGTGCAGGCTCGTGAGGACGACGGCGATGCCGAGGGCCCCCCAGCCCGTCTCGATGACGTGGCCGAGGAAGGAACGGGGCACGTAGCTGTCGGCGTTGAAGAAGATCCAGATGCGGCCGCCAACCAGCAGGAGCCAGCCGAGGATGACGCCGAGGTGCGCCATCTGCAGGGCGCACTTGTCGAAGGCGGAACGGCGCGCGGTGACGCTGCGGACCTGCAGGGCGCCGGAGAGCCAGCCGGAGCCGGCGTAGGAGTAGAGGACCGCCATGCACAGGGCCGTGACCAGCGGCGGCAGGACGGATGCCAGGAAGGGGCTGCTCTCGAAGAGGGCCTGCAGTGAATCCATGTGTATTCTCCAGAAGACCTTGCCGGAGGGCGCGTGCGGGCGCCCGGCGGAGCGGAAGGGAAGGCCCGGCGCAAGGCTTGCGCCAGAACCTTTCCGTCCGGGAAAAAGGACGTTGGCAGCAGGCTCTTCCGCGCCGTTGCGAGGCTGGCGGCAGGGCCCGCATGCTGCGCCAAGATTTGCCCTAAAACCCCGATCCTTGCAAGCAAGGGCAGAAGCGGAACGGCTGTCCGCTTGCCAAGGCCAGGCGCCGGAGGCATGCTGTGGCCGCAGCCTTTCATGACGCTCCGGCAGGGACGGCCCCCCTCGGCCTTCGACTGCCGCTGCGCTTCGGGAAGGCCGGGCTGCAGGCACAAGCCTAACGGAGGGAGACTTGCAGGCAGGAGCAGAGAAAGGGATGGCCGCGATGGCTGGGACGGCCGAGGGCGCGGCAGGGCGCAGAGCGCAGAAGGAGGCCGAAGGGCCCGCGAAGCCGGAACCGGCAGGGCTTTCGGCGCAGGCAGGCCTGCTTGTCGCCTCCTTCCTGCAGCATCTCGAGGCGCGCCGCAACGCCTCTCCCGCCACGGTCCAGGCCTACGCCTCGGATCTCCAGGCCTTTGGACGCCATCTGGAAGGACGCGGAAAGGATCTGGGCGATCCCGCGGACCTTGCGCGCAGGGACGTCCAGTCCTGGGTGGCCTCTCTCTTTCACGCCGGCCAGGCCAAGAGCTCCACAGCCAGGCGCCTGGCCGCCCTGCGCACCTTCTTCCGCTGGCTCAAGAAGACGGGCCGGGTGGAGGATCTGTCCTGCATCGAGCTGCCCAATCCCAAGCAGGACCAGCGCTCTCCCAAGGCGCTCAACGTCGAGGAGGCCTTCCAGCTGCTGGACGGCGGCGCGCAGGCCGAGCTTCCTCGGGCCAGGGGGACGACGGAGGAGCAGGCCAGCGCCCTGCATGCCCGCGACCTGGCTCTGGCCGAGCTGCTCTACGGCTCGGGCCTGCGCATCTCCGAGGCGCTCGGCCTCGACGACGGCGCCGTTGATCCGGGACTTGGCTTCGTGCGCGTCATGGGCAAGGGCGCCAAGGAGCGCATCGCGCCCCTGTCGGACAGCTCCCGCGAGGCGCTTGAGGACTGGAAGGCCCAGCGCCGGGTCCTTGCCCCGGCCGGCGAGCCGGCCCTCTTCGTGGGCGCAAGGGGACGGCGCCTCGACCGCAGGGAAGCGCGGCGCATCCTAGAGGAGCTCTGCCGGGCTGCAGGCCTCTCCCGGACCGTCTCCCCCCACGTCCTGCGCCACTCCTTCGCCACGCACCTTCTGGCTGCAGGCGCGGACCTGCGCGCCGTGCAGGAGCTGCTTGGCCACAGGAAGCTCAGCACCACCCAGCGCTACACCCAGGTGAGCCTCGATCAGGTTGTGCAGGCCTACGACAAGGCCCATCCCTACGCAGGCCTCCCCGGCCGGCGGCAGGAAGGGCAGGGTGCAGACGCCAAGGGGACGGCCCCGAGTGCCGGCGATCCCGGCAGCCGCGGAAGCGGCGGGGAGCACTGAGCCGGCGGGATGGTCGCGGCGGATGTTGTGCAGAAATTCACAAGCTCGCCCCGGCCCTGCCGGCAGAACAGGGCAGGCCCCGCCTGGGAGCAGGCTCCAAGGCTTCGAAAAAAAGCCAGCAATTCCCGATCCATGCAGACGAGTGCAGCGAAAAGCCGCAAAAAGCGTTGCGCGGATCTTGGCAAGCTGGGAGGCTTGTGCTATTCGGAACAAAGTTTGTAACGTGCAGTTTTTCTCGAAAAACTGCCCTATTCAATACACTTAGTGGAGGAACTCGCTATGTCCGCTCTCGTTCTTGGTCACATGAATCCCGATACCGACAGCATCGTTGCCGCTCTGGCCGTTGCTGATCTCTACAAAAAGCTCGGCAAAGACGTGAAAGCCTGTGCCCAGGGCAAACCCACCCCCGAGTCCGAATTCGTGCTCAACAAGTTCGGCCTCGCCGCCCCCGAGGTTGTCAGCGACGTCGCCGGCCAGGACATCTACCTGGTTGACTTCTCCGACCTCGCCCAGGCCCCCAAGGGCATGGATTCCGCCAACGTCCTCGGCATCGTCGACCACCACAAGCTGGGCGACGTGACCACCTCCAGCCCGCTCCTCTGCTGGATCTGGCCCGCCGGCTGCTCCTGCACCGTCATCAAGAACATGTACGACTTCTACGGCGTGGAGATCCCCGCTGGCATCGCCGGCGCCATGCTGTGCGCCATCCTCTCCGACACCGTCATCTTCAAGTCCGTCACCTGCACTGAGGACGACAAGAAGGCCGTCGCCGACCTCAAGAAGATCGCCGGCGTCGCCGACGAGAAGGCCCTTGGCCTCGAGATGTTCAAGGTGAAGAGCGCTCTCGAAGGCGCCACCATGGACGAGCTCCTGCACCGCGACTACAAGGACTTCAACATGAACGGCCACAAGATCGGCATCGGCCAGCTCGAAGTCGTTGACCTGTCCATGCTCGAGCCCTACCGCAAGGGTCTCCAGGAAGAAATGGCCAAAGTGAAGGCCGACGGCCGCGAGGGCGTGTTCCTGCTCCTCACCGACATCATGAAGGAAGGCTCCGACATGCTGATGGTGACCGACGACGAGTCCATCGTCGAGAAGGCCTTCGGCAAGAAGCCCGCCGACAAGCACGTGTGGCTCGACGGCGTCATGAGCCGCAAGAAGCAGGTCGTCCCCAACTTCGAGAAGGCCTACAAGTAGCCTTTCCGAAGGCGGCCTGAAGCCGCTGGACTTTTCGAGCCCTCTTCCTCTCTTGGGGAGAGGGCTCTTTCTTTGGAGCGCGTCCCTTGCCGGAGCCTGTTCAAAATCCTTGACAGTTTCGAGATCTGTTGCCACATAGAAGACGCAGGGCTTGTTCTTTCCTGTGGCGTCGTGGTGGCTCCAGTCGCACCGCGACACGAATTTCGCTTTTTTCGGTTCAAATTACTTGACAGAAACGCAGAATAGGAACAGGCATACCTGTAGGAGCAATCCCAAAGGACACAACCGATGACATCGTATGTGCTGCTCATAACGCTCTTCCTCACCGAAGGCGGCACTCTGGAAGCTGAAGAGGACACGAGCCTCACCAGCCGCCAGGAGTGCGTCCAGGAGGCCGCCCGCCAGGAGAAGGCCTTGCGTCGCGAGTTTGCCATCACGAAGGAGGAGCGGGGTATCTGCCCCTTCCGGGACGTGAAGATCCGCTGCGAGAAGGCCGCTCCCGCCAGATAGGCGAAGCAGCCGGCGCCCTCTGGCCCTGAGGCCTCTTCTGAGCGCCCCCTTTGCCGCGCATTTCCTGAAGACAGCGAGCTTCCTGCCAATTGCCATGCTGGCAGGAGTGCTTATCTTGAGGAAACGCGGCCCTTTTTTTTTGAGTCGCCCGCCCGCCAACCCCCGACACAAGGTAGTTCGATGAGCACGCTGAAACCCCATGAAATCGTCTCGGAACTGGACAAGTTCGTCATCGGCCAGAACAAGGCCAAGCGCATGGTGGCCGTTGCCATACGCAACCGCTGGCGCAGGCAGCAGCTGCCTGAGGATCTGCGCGACGAGGTGGCGCCGAAGAACATCATCATGATGGGCCCCACCGGCGTCGGGAAGACCGAGATTGCCAGGCGCCTGGCCAAGCTGAGCGGCGCGCCCTTCGTCAAGGTGGAGGCCACCAAGTTCACCGAGGTGGGCTACGTGGGCCGCGACGTGGAGTCCATGATCCGCGACCTCGTCGAGATAGCCATCAGCCTCGTGCGCGAGGAGGAGACGGCCCGGGTGCAGAAGAAGGCCGAAGCCGAGGCCGAGTCCCGCCTCATGGACCTGCTTCTGCCGAGCTCTTTCGGCAGTCCTGAACGCGAGGGCACCCGCGAGAAGCTGCGCCAGCAGTACCGCCTGGGCGTGATCGACGACCGCGAGGTCGAGATGGAGGTCACCGAGACTCCCGGGGCGTCCATCGACGTCTTTGCCATTCCCGGCATGGAGCACATGGGCGACCAGATGAAGGGCCTCTTCAGCAAGGCCTTTCCGCCCAAGCGCTCCCGCCGCAAGCTCAAGGTCAGGGAAGCCTACAAGCTGCTCGTGCAGGAGGAGTCCGCCAAGCTGGTGGACGAGGAGAAGATCGTCCGCCTTGCCAAGGAGCGCGCCGAGCAGGTGGGCATCGTCTTCATCGACGAGATCGACAAGATCGCTTCCGCCAACAGCCAGTCCCGCACCTCCGACATCTCGCGCGAGGGCGTGCAGCGCGACCTGCTTCCCATCGTCGAGGGCAGCGCCGTCAACACCAAGCACGGCATCGTGCACACCGACCACATTCTCTTCATCGCAGCCGGCGCTTTCCACTTTTCCAAGCCAAGCGACATGATACCCGAGCTGCAGGGGCGCTTCCCTCTGCGCGTCGAGCTGGATCCCCTTGGCAGGGAGGAGTTCCTGCGCATCCTCAAGGAGCCCGACAACGCGCTCACCAAGCAGTACACGGCCCTGCTCAAGACGGAGCAGGTGATCCTGAGCTTCACCGACGACGGCCTCGAGGAGATGGCTTCCTTTGCCCAGGAAATCAACTCCCGCAGCGAGGACATCGGCGCCCGCCGCCTCTACACCATCATGGAGAAGGTTCTTGCCGACATTTCCTTCGACGCCCCCGAAATGCCGGGCGCCCAGGTGGTCATCAACCGCGACTACGTGCGCGAGCACCTCACCGACGTGCGCGAGGATCAGGACCTGAGCCAGTACATTCTCTAGGCCGGCATGCTTCCGGCCTGCTGGCGGAAGCTCCGCATCTGCCGTTCAGGGGCGCCCTTTCCCGATGAGACCGGGGGAGGGCGCCTTTGGCGTCCTGGGCATTTGGGGCGTCTGGGGCTTGTGCCGGCAGGCTGCTGCGCTCTCGGTTGCGCGCGCCTTGCTGGACGGCACGGCGTTCGGCCAAGGGCCATGAAAGGGAAAGGGCCCGGCTTGTCAGCCAGGGCCATGAAAAGCGGAAGGGCCCGGCTTGTCAGCCAGGCCCTTGGCAGGAAATTTGGTGGTGGGTCACCGGAGACTCGAACTCCGAACCAATTGATTAAGAGTCAACTGCTCTACCAATTGAGCTAGTGACCCACGGCGCAAACGGGAATTTATACGGACGGGTGCCTGCTGTCAACAGCTTTTTTCGGCAAGGACAAAAAAGGGGCGCAGCGCGCTCCTGCGCTTGCCCAAGGCTGGGAAACGCGCAAGGATTGCATTCCTGCCGGAGGTTTCAAGCCATGACCTGCAATGCCAAAGCCCTTTGCTTCGCCCTTGCCACCGTCCTTTCCTGGTCCACCGTGTCCACGGCCTTCAAGCTGGCCCTGCGCAGCCTCAGCCCCATGCAGATGACGGCCGTGGCCATGGGGACGGCAGCCCTGGCCCTCGTTCCCTTCCTGGCCTTGGAGGCGGGAGCCCTGGCCGGCAGAGGGGCGGTCTTCACCCCGCGGCGCGCAGGGCTCGCCGTGCTGGCAGGCCTCGTCATCTTCCTCTACTACCTCGTCCTCTTCCACGGCTACGACCATCTGCCGGCGCAGGTGGCCCAGCCCGTCAACTATACCTGGTCCATCATGCTGGCCATCCTGCTCTCCCTTGTCAGGCGCACGCCCCTGCGGGCCCGGCAGATCCTGTGGATGTGCGTTGCCTGGGCGGGCACAGCCGTCATTGCCCTGGGCGGGCGCGGCATAGGGCCCGTGGAACCCCTGGGCGTCGGGCTCATCGTCCTGAGCACCGTGCTCTTTGCCGTCTACTGGGTGGTCAGCGACGTCAACGACATGCCCTCCCTGCCGGCCATGCTGATCTGCTTCACGGTGGCCTGCCTGCTGGCAGGCGGATGCTGCCTTGCCCTCGGCGAGGGACTGCCTGCGCCGCAGGCCTGCCCCTGGGCCGTCTACCTCGGCTTCTTCGAACTGAGCCTTCCCTTCCTCTGCTGGCGGGAGGCGCTCCGGCTCACGGAGCGCGTGGCGCTCATGGCCACGCTTCCGCTCTCCACGCCCTTCCTGGCGCTGGTCTGGATCCATCTTGTCCTCGGCGAGCCCATCCTTGCCACGACCGTTGCAGGCCTTGCGCTCATCGTGGCTGGCACCTTCCTCCAGGTGCGCGAGGGAGAGCGCCGGAGCTAGCTCATGCCCGCAAGGGATGGCAGGTGCCGGTAGCAGAGAAAGTAGATCTGCGGAAAGCAGTGGACGAGAACGGTCCACAGGAGCAGGGTGAGGGCGCTGCGCCAGGATGGGATGCGGCTCCAGCAGCGCACGGCCCAGAACAGGAGCAGCGAGATGCCGACAAGGCTGAGGGGGCTGAGTAGCGCGTAGACCAGCAGGCAGAAGGCCCAGCGCTCGAGCGGGGCATAGGCAAGCCCCGGAAGCCAGGGGCGCTCCAGGAGCATGGCGAAGGCCGGCGCCAGCAGAAGGACGGCCAGGGTCCAGAGGTCGAGCCTGAGGCTGAGGGGAATCTTGCGGAAGAGGGCTTTGAGATCCATGCCGGAAGCGCTGCGGTTGAAGATGGCGGGGCGTTGGGGGCAAGTCTAGAGAAAAAGCAGGCTTCTCTCAAGGCCTGTCAAGGCCTGTGCCTGCGCGTGCGGGAGCTGGGCCAAAAAAAGGGCACCTGCATCGCTGCAGGTGCCGAAATTTGTGGTGGGTCACCGGAGACTCGAACTCCGAACCAATTGATTAAGAGTCAACTGCTCTACCAATTGAGCTAGTGACCCACGGCGCAAGAGAGTTACTACGCTAAGAGGCAGGGCCGGTCAAGGCTTTTGTGCAAAAAATAAATTTTTTTCCGCGAGCCTGCACGCGGAATTGAGTGCCGCGTCCAAGTGACGTATAGTGGGAGAGTCGCGGCAAGATGCGGGCTACCGGACGCGGGCGAAATACCCCTCAGGCCGGCCCTTTGCCCTTGCGGCGGCCAACCTCAGGAGCACGTGACGGGAGCACCATGACCTTCAGCAAGACATACTCGCTGTGCGCGCTTGCGGCCCTGCTTTGCCTTCTCGCTTCCAGCCTTGCCTTGGCCGATGCCGACATCAAGCCCGAGCTGAGCTTTGCCAAGGAGGCGGACGGCATCGTCTGCGCCCTGCGGGCGGAGCTGCCCCAGGGCTACCATGCCTACGCCCATGCCCCCGGCGAAACCGGCAGGCCAACGGTGCTGGGCTTTCATCTGGCCGACGGCTCGCCCGCGACGGTGCTCTATCCCCGGGGCACCCTGCAGCGCGACTTCTACGATACCGATGCTACCATCAGCGTCTACGAGGAGGCCGTCGAACTCTTCGTGAAGCTGCCGGCAGGGGCGTGCGGCCAGGGCTACCGGGCCGCGCTTTCCCTGCTCATGTGCAGCCAAAGCGCCTGCCAGCCCGTGGACAAGGTTCTGGAGGGCCAGGTGCCGGCCGAACCGGAGGCGCTTGCCAGAACGTCCTGGGGTGCCGGCTACCGCAGGGGGCTGGCCTCCTTCGAGGCCGAGGCCTCGGGCGGCCCCATGCCTGCCGAAGCGCCCGGCGCCATGCCCTTCGCCCTGGCAGGTCCCTCGGCCGGCGCATCCTCCGCCGGACAGGGCTTCAAGCCGGTGCAGCTTCCCGCCGAGGCCTCTGGCGGCGAGGCACAGGATCCGGCCGGCGCGGGGCTTCCGCGCAGTCCCAGGCCTTCCGCCGCCGAGGATGCCCCGCTGCCCCCGCCGTCGGACTTCAGCATCGAGCTCTCCCCTGTCTATGCCGACGAGGCCCTCGAAATAAGCGGCCTTGGCAAGGCGCTCCTGCTCGGCCTCATCGCCGGCCTCATCCTCAACGTCATGCCCTGCGTGCTGCCCGTGGTGACCTTCAAGCTCTCGGCCCTCCTGCTCGGGCGCCGGAACGCGGAGGGCGTTGCGGAGTTCCGCCGCCACAACATCTTCTTCGCCCTCGGCATCCTCGTGCAGTTCACCCTGCTGGCCGTGGTGCTGGGCGCGCTCGACCTCATCTGGGGGCAGATCTACCAGAGCCAGGAATTCATTCTGGTCATGATCATCCTGATCTTCCTCATGGCGCTCTCCATGTTCGGCATCTTCAACCTGCCCATGGTCAGCATGGGCAATCTGAGCAAGGCCAAGAGCACGCGCCTCGACGCCTTCGTGGGCGGCTTCCTCTCCACCATTCTGGCAACGCCCTGTTCCGGCCCCCTGCTGGGCGGCGTGCTCGGCTGGGCCTTCACCCAGTCCCTGCCCGTGCTCATCGTCGTCTTCTGGTCCGTGGGCCTCGGCATGGCGCTGCCCTACATCGTTTTCAGCATCTTTCCCAAGCTGGTCCACGTCATCCCCAGGCCGGGCAGCTGGATGGAGGTCTTCGAGCGCATCGTTGGCTTCCTGCTCTTTGCCACCTGCATCTACCTGCTCAGCATCCTGCCGGACTGGCAGCACCTGCGGGTGCTTGCCGTCCTTCTCCCCCTGGGCGCGGCAGCCTATCTCTGGGGCCGGCACTTTTCCCTCCACGCCTCCACGGCCAGACGCCGCGTAGGAGGCCTGCTCTTTGCCTGCGCCATTGCGGCCAGCGTCTTCTTCGTCCTGAGCCCGAGGGAGGAGGACGCCCAGTGGCAGGCCTTCCATCCGCAGGACTTCGTAGCCGGTCTCGGCACCAAGCCCATGCTCGTCGAGTTCACGGCAGACTGGTGCCCCAACTGCAAGTTCGTGGAGGCGACGGTCTTCACCGAGGACCGCATGCGCGGCCTCAAGGAGAAGTACGGCATCGAGTTCGTGCGCGTCGACATCACCGACGCCAACGCCTACGGCCTCAAGCTCCTGGGCCTGCTCGGCAGCCGCAGCATCCCCCTGACGGCGCTCTTCCCGGCAGGGCCCGGCGCGAAGCGGCCCGTCGTTTTGCGCGACGTCTTTTCGGCCGACGCCCTCAAGGATGCCGCCGGCAGAGCCTTCGACCGCTGACAGCCCGCCGGCGCAGGCCTCACGCCATGCCGCCGTGCTCTTTTCCCCATGCGAGCCTTTTCTGAAGGGGGTGCTATGCAGCGTCCAGTTGCCATAGGCGTCCAAAGCTTTGCAAAGCTTCGCGAGAACAGCTGCTTCTACGTCGACAAGACGCATTTCATCAAGGACTGGTGGGAAGGATGCGATGAGACAACCCTTATTGCAAGACCTCGTCGCTTCGGAAAAACCCTGACTCTCGATACTGTTAAGACGTTCTTTTCCCCCGAGTATGCTGGAAGATCAGAACTTTTCGAAGGTCTTTCCGTATGGAATGAAGAAAAATATAGAAGTATTCAGGGGACAATTCCAGTAGTTTTCTTGTCGTTTGCAAATATTAAAAAAATAAGATTTTCTTCACTAAAGAAAGAAATATGTTTATTATTGTCAAATATATATTCAGATTATGAATTTTTGTTAGCAAGCAATATTCTTACAGAAGCTGAAAAAGTTCAATTTAGAAATATTTCTGCAGATATGTCTCTAGATGAAGCGTCTAGTTCATTGCATTATTTAACAAAATATATAACGAGATACTACAATAAAAAGCCAATTGTTTTGCTTGATGAATACGATACTCCTCTGCAAGAGGCTTGGTTGCATGGCTACTGGGATGATGCCATCTCGTTTTTTCGTGATTTCTTCAATTCCACATTTAAAACAAATCCTTGGCTTGAACGTGGCCTCATGACAGGCATTACGCGCATCAGCAAGGAGTCGCTGTTTTCCGATCTGAACAATCTGCAGGTTGTGACGGCCACTTCGCCCTTGTATGACTATGCCTTCGGTTTCACGGAAGAGGAAGTGTTCGCGGCCATGGACGAATACGGCCTTCCCGACAAGGACAAAGTAAAAGCATGGTACGACGGCTTTATTTTTGGCAACAGGAAAGACATCTATAATCCATGGTCGATAACCAATTTTCTCCGTACAGGAATAATTGATACTTATTGGGTTGACACTAGCTCAAATGCATTAGTTGGCGAACTTGTTCAGCAAGGCGATCAAAAGATAAAAATTCAGATGGAGGATATGCTGAAAGGTCAATCAATAGTCACAACTATTGATGAACAAGTAGTTTTCAGCCAATTAAAACTTGTTTCAAATGCTGTTTTAAGCCTGTTTATAGCGACTGGATATTTGAAAGTACTATCCTGTGATAAAAGTACTAAGCAGTATGAGATCGCCATTACAAATCATGAAGTCAAGATGATGATGGAGTCGCTTGTCCGGCAATGGTTCAATTCAGAATCACTGCGCGCCGTGTCGCAGGAATTCCGCAGAGCGCTCTGCGCGGGCGCAACGGCGCGGATGAACACGATGATGCGCAGAATTGCCCTGGAGACGTTCAGCTTCTTCGACACGGGCGGCAGGGAGCCTGAGCGCTTCTACCACGGCTTTGCGCTGGGACTGCTCGTCGATCTCAAGGGGCGCTTTCAGCTCGAATCCAACAGGGAGAGCGGCTGGGGGCGCTATGACGTCATGCTGATTCCGCTGGCGCAGCAGGATCCCGGCATAGTCATCGAGTTCAAGTCCCTTGCCGAAGACGAAGGGGAAAGGAAGCTGGAAGACACGGCCCGCGCGGCGCTCAGGCAGATAGCCGAAAGAGAGTACGCCGCTGCGCTCGAGGCCCGCGGCGTTCCCCGGAGCCGCATGCTGGCCTACGGCTTTGGCTTCAGGGGCAAAGACGTCCTCATAGCGGGAGGGGCGTGGCAGGAGGCCTGCCGCCAGATCCGTTCCGTGCCGTCCAGGCGCCGGAGGCCGAATTTCCGCGCAGCCAGGCATGCCAAACGCTAGGCAGGCGCAGGCACAAGGCTTTTGCAGCGGGACTGTCCAGCTCGTCCTGCAAGATGCCGCGGGCGATTGCGGCGAGGACGGGCTCAAAGAGTTTCCCTACTCGCCGCCTGCCTTGCCGTCCTCCAGCTTAAGCACGTCCACGCCCTGCACGTACTTCAAAAGGCGCGGGCGCTCGACGCTCTTCTCGAGGGAGGCGATGATGCGCGACATGCGCCTGGTGCCCTCGACGACGTCGTCGATGCGGGCCGAGAGTTCGCCTGTCTCCATGTGCGAGATGGCCTGCTCCACTTCGCCGAGGGCCCGGCCGGCGGGACTGGCCTCGCCGAGTCCGCGCCTTGCCTGCCGCACGAGGCGCAGGGCCCTGGTCGCGTTCTCCTCCACGCCCTCCACGATCTCCGCGCAGTACTCGGCCTCGGTGCGCATGGTGTTGAGGGCGTTGTTGCCGTAGTGGGCCATGGCGCCGGCCGCCTTTTCCAGGGTGTCGCGGGCAAGGCTGATGCGCCGGCCCACGGCCATGTTGACGAGCCTCGAAATGCGCGAGAGGAAGAGCTCGTCCAGGTTCTCGAAGCCGTAGTCCATGCGCGAGTAGAACATGAGCAGGCCGAAGGCCTGGTCGTCGAAGCGCTCGCGCAGCACGAAGACCAGGCGTGAGCGGTAGCCGTCGCGGTAGCTTATGCAGTCGAAGGACTCGCCGCCGCGCTCTATGCTCCGCAGATCGTTGGAGACGATGTAGAGCACGTTGCGCTGGCTTGCCGCCCGCATGACCGGATGCTGGCTCAGCCCTCCCTCCAGGGACTTGGCGAACAGGGGGATGGGGCTGTCGTCCACCGTCGACGAGGACGTGGCGCGCCAGTTGCCCTCCTTGTCGCGCATGCGGCAGACGTAGAGGTCGGCGTGGAGGAGGTGGGTCAAGAGCTCAGCGCTCTCCCGCAGGGCCTCGGCCGGCGGCACGAGCCGGTCCGCGAGCCCCAGCAGCTCGTGGGTGACGTGGAGGAAGGCGTCGGCACCCGCCTGCATGGAGGCAAGGTTGGCCAAAAGCGTCAGCAGGCAGCGCCAGGTGCGCAGCGGTTCGCGCCTGAGCAGGGGAACGTAGCCCGCCTCTAGGGCCGCCTTGGCGGCTGGAAAGAGGTTGATGACGGCGCGCCGGTTTTCCGGCGTGGCCCGTTCTAGCAGGCGCATGATGCCCTGCTTGATTTCCTCTGGATCTTTGAACATGCCGTTGACCTGGCGCTTGCGTGTGGAGCCTGGGGAGATTCCGCAGGCATGGCGCTAGTGTATACGCAAACATCAGGGCAGGGCAAATGCGCTGAGGGCGCGCCGGATCCAGGATGGCGGCAGGACCGCCGTCTTGCCCCGCCTCTGCTTTCTCCGTATAGTTTCAGTCAGGAGGGGCGCGCAATGCGCCTAACGTGGCCATGAAGCAGGAAAACGAACAGCCAAGGGAAGGGCCGCTGGCGACGGAAGCAGCCGCGTCCGCGGACGAAACGCGTGATCCGGGCGCCAGCCCCGCGCTTCGGGAACAGGGCCTGGTCGTTCCCTGCGATGCCGAGCCTTCCGCCGGCGCCGTCTGCGACGCCAGGGAGGACAGGGCGGCCGGCTCCCTCTACGCGCTGGTTGCCGGCTCCAGCCTCGGCTGCAGCCTGCGCCAGAAGACGCGCAGGGAGCTGCAGGCCATCTGCGCCCAGCCTGTCCTGCCCCTCAATGTCGTCAAGGACAAGGGCTACCTGCCCGGCCAGCCTGCCGACGAGTGCGAGCTGGCCTTCGTGCTCGCGCGCTGCATCCAGCGCCAGGGCTGCTTTCGCACCAAGAGCGTGGAGAGCGAATACCGCTTCTGGCTCTCCACCAATCCGCCCGAAGCGGGGCATACCACCCAGAGCTCCCTCGCCGGCGTTCCCCTCCAGGGCTCCATCTCCAACGGCGCCCTCCAGCGCGCGGCCGCCATGGGCCTCCACGCCACGACCCTCACGGAACTGGAAGCCGTGAGCGCGGCCCGCAGGGACTGCGCCATCACCCACGTGCACCGGGTCTGCCAGGACGCCAGCGCCGTGCTTGTCTGCGGCATCAGGAAGGCCGTCCTGACCGGCATAGGGCCAGCCGAGCTCTACGAATACATGTTCCAGCAGGCTGAGGACATGCACATGGCGGCAACCGTGCTGACCTGCATGCGCAAGGCAAGCATGCGCGTGCCCCGGGACTTCATTACCCATATGGGCTACGCCCTCATTGCCCTGCAGAACGCCCTGCACGAGCTGCTCTTCGCCTCGAGTCCCGCCGAGGGCATCATCCACACCATTTCCCGCGGCGGCGACGCCGGCGCCAACGCCAGCATCTGCGGAGCCCTGCTCGGCGCAGTCTACGGCGCCTCCAGCCTGCCCAGCGACTGGATAGAGGCCATCGACCACTGCCGTCCGGAAGCGGGCACCTGTTCGGTGCCGCGCCCGAGAACCTTCTGGCCCAGCGGCATACGCCTGCTCGCCAGGGATCTTTGCCTGCTCGGCCCAGTGGCCAAGGTCTAGGCTCCGGCCTGCCGCAGGCTGCGCAAGTCCCCGAAACGCAAAGCCCCCGCGCGGGCGGGGGCTGGACTGGCATTGGCATGGCGGCTAGCAGGTCTTGCGCAGGGGCTTCTCCTGGCAGGGCTTCTCCTGGCAGGCCTTGTCGGCGCGGGGCGCGCCAAGGGCCTGCGGCACAGGCGACTGGCCGGCCGCGCGGGCGTATTCGCGCCGCATGAGCTCGCAGACTATGTTGTCTTCGATGGCGGACTTCACCGTCACGCCCGGCGCGAGGCTGTTCTGGATGGCGGACACGAAGGACTGGGAATGCTCCCAGAGGTTGAGCAGGTCATCGTCGTCCATGTCCTGGACCTGGCATTCGAAGGGGATGTCCAGCTCGTCGAGGCTGAGGATGTGGTTCATAGTGGCTCCAGGGGGCTTACTCGGCGCTCAGGAAGGTGACCGTTTCAGGCTTGTCCATGAGCAGTGACGCAAAGAGATCGTTGCCTTCGGGCCCGGGATGGATGCCGTCGGTCAACAGACCGGCGAAGCCGCGGGCCATGAGCTCGGGAAAGAGGTTGGCGCAGGGCACGTTGAGCTTTCTGCACACTTCCTGGGCGAGGGCCGCGTAGCGCTCGAGGCGGGCGCAGGCCTGTTCGTCGGCAAGCGGGGGCGGACAGATGAAGAGGGTGGGGGCTATGCCCTTGGCCCTGGCGAGCAGGGAGGCGAGCGCCTCCACCGTAGCCTGGGGATCGGCGCCCTGCAGGGCGTCGACGGTGCCCGTGCAGAAGGCGAAGCGGGAGCGTATGCCGGGCATGAGGCGGGCGGTGTACTCCGCTTCGAAGCGAGCGGCAACGTCCGCCAGCTTCTGGCGCCTGGCGCCGAGGTTGTAGAAGGTCGCAGGCGGATACTCGTAGCAGCCGCGATCTGCGCCCTTGAGGGCAAGCCGGCTCACCCAGCCGCCGGGCATGGCGCTGTCGTTGACGCCAAGGGTGACGGAGTCGCCAAAAAAGAACCAGGTGTCGGTGCGGTCGCGTCCCACTAGCATCCCTCCTCGCATGCCCCGCCGGGCATGAACTGGGCGGTTTTCCTGATGTGCAGCAGCATGGCCAGATCCTCGAAGGGGCCGAGGGGCGCGAGCACCGCCTTGCAGATCAAAAGCGGGGAGAGGTAGCCGGCGCTCCAGTCGCAGGTGAACTCGACGTCGCAGCCCGTCCCCGGCGCGCGCAGGTTGGCGACCAGGGCGCGGACATCGGCGGTGCGGGGGCCCTTCTTGGTTTCCCTCGTGAACAGGAACTCGTCCTGCTGCCAAAAATCGAGGAAGCACTGTATGCCTTCGCCGCTTCGTCCGTCAAGGGAGACGGCGAAGCGTTCGGCCCCGGCCTGGAGGGCCTTGTCGGCCCAGGTCGCGCGCTCGGCCCTGTAGGCGCGCATGCCCCGGGGCAGGCAGGCGTTGAGGCCTTCCAGCAGCGCTTCTGCCGGCATGTCCTGGCGCAGGGTGGCGGAGAACCATTCGCACCTGCTTTCGACCCCGACGGGCAGAGCCCTGCCGAAGCTGAGGAGCGGCATGGGGTGGAAGCCCTGGGAAAAGGCCATGGGCACCCGCGCCCGGCGCAGGGCCCTGTCGAGCACGGCCTGCAGCTCCAGCTGGGAGAGCCAGCAGCTCTCCTGGAGCTTTTCGTGCCAGATGCGCCAGGTGGCGGCCCTGGCCGTGAGCGAGGCCTCTATCTGCGGGGGTTTGGCGGAAATCTCCCTGAGCACGATGCGCCCCCGCTCGTCGCGGCGGGGCTGGTTGGGCTCCTGGTCGCGCTGGGGGAAGACGAGGCGGTTTCTGTTCTCCTCCGCTCCCAGCTTGGGCAGGCGCGAGGCCTGGCCCTTGCGGTCGCAGGCGCCGCACTGGCGGCAGGGATGGTAGCGGCAGTCCTCGGTGACCTTTTCCTCAAGGGCCCGCTCCCACTCGCGGCGCAGGAAGTCCTCGGAGACGCCGCTCTCGATGTGCGACCAGGGAAGGGGGCTGCCCATGGCAAAGCCCCTGATGCAGGCCTCCTCGTCGAAGCCTTCCTCCTTCAGCGCCTCCTGCCAGGGCTCGAGCGCGAAGTGCTCCATCCAGCCCTGGAAGACGGCTCCCTTGCGGAAGGCGCGCTCCACCACGCCGGCCATGCGCCGGCCGGCCCGGGAGAGGACGCCTTCGAGATGGCTCACCTTGGGCTCGTGCCAGCGCATGACGAGCCCCTTCTGGCGGCGGAAGAGGCTGTGCACGAGCTCCACGCGGCGGGCTATCTCATCAAGCGGGATCTGGTCCACCCACTGGAAGGGCGTGAAGGGCTTGGGCACGAAGGGCGAGAGGGCTGCCGTCACGGCAAGCTTCGGCGCGCCCCGGCCGCCGGCTTCGCGCACCTTGCGGCAGAGATCGAAGATGGCAGCCAGATCCTCGTCGGTTTCCGTGGGCAGGCCGATCATGAAGTAGAGCTTCACCTGGCGCCAGCCGTATTCGAGGAGCTTCTGCACGTGCAGCAGGAGCTGCTCCTCGGTGATGCCCTTGTTGATGACGTTGCGAAGCCTCTGGCTTCCCGCCTCGGGCGCCAGCGTGACGCCAGTGCGCCTCAGCCTCGACATGCGGTCCATGATGCTGTCGTCGATGGAGCCCACGCGCAGGGAGGGCAGGGAGAGCGAGATCTGCTCCTCGGCGCAGCGGTCGAGGGTGCGCGAGCACAGGGTCTTGAGGGCCGAGTAGTCGCCTGCGGAGAGGGAGAGAAAGCTGATCTCGTCGAAGCCCGTCTCGTTCAGGCAGTCCTTGAGGATGCGCTCCACCGTCCCCACGCTGCGCTCCCTGGCCGGGCGGTAGACCACGCCGGCGTGGCAGAAGCGGCAGAAGCGCGTGCATCCCCTGGCTATCTCCAGGGAAAGGCGGTTGTGGACCGTGGCTATGGGCACCACCTGGCGGGCAGGGTAGAAGGCCTTGTCGAAGTCGGCAACGATGCGCCGGGAGGGACGCGGCAGCTCGGGAAAGCGGGGCGAGACGGAGCCGTCCGGCTCCTCCTGGAAGAGGGAGGGCACGTAGATGCCGGGAATGGAAGCCAGCTCCCGAAGCAGGGCGCTTCGGCCAAGCCCGCGCCGCCTGCCCTCCTCGAGGGCCTGGCAGAGCTCGGGCAGGCTTTCCTCGGCATCGCCAAGGACCATGGCGTCGAGGAAGGGGGCCATGGGTTCGGCGCTGATGGAGGCGCCGCCGCCGGAGATGACGAGCGGGCAGGCCGCAAGGTCTTCCGGCCGGTCCTGGGTGCGCAGGGGAATGCCCGCAAGATCGAGCATGTTGAGCACGTCCGTGTAGCAGAGCTCGTGGGTGATGGAGAAGCCCACCAGATCCATGTCCCCCAGCGGCGTGTCGGACTCCAGCGTGGCTAGGGGCGTCCCAGTCCGGCGCAGCAGGGCGCAGGCTTCGGCGTCGGGCTCGAAGCAGCGCTCCGCCCACCATGCCGGGTTGGCGTTGACGGCGCCGTAGATGATTTTCGACCCCAGGTGGGACATGCCAACGCTGTAGAGGTCGGGAAAGCACAGGGCGCAGCGCAGCGAAACAGCCGCGGGATCCTTGTGGACGGCGTTCTGCTCGATGCCGGTGTAGCGGCTCGGCTCGCGCAGCAGGGGAAGAAGGGATCGCATGGTGCTCCTGGAAGGTGCCGGAAAAAGGGCGCAAGCGACAAGAAGGGGGCGGCGCCTGGGCGCGGCCCCCTTCAGGAAGACGTTCGGACAGGACTAGTGGATGAGGCCGGAGCCTCCGCCCTGCTGGCCGGCCGCGCCGGGACCGAAGCGGAGCTTGCCGAGGCCGTTGGCCACCGTGAGGTTGGTGGTCACTTCGATGTACTTGTCCTGAAGCTCCTTGGGCGTGTCCGTGAACTTGTGGAGCACGAACTTGCCGGCGATGGCAACGTTGAACTTGTTTTCAAAGGGGAAGCCGTAGGGCGTCACGAGCATCTGCATGCCCTGCTGGGTGGGCACGTTCTGCAGCTGGGCAGCGTCCTGGAGCTCGTCCTTGTCGGGATCCCACTTGCCGATGACGATTTCGCCGGAGACAAGTTTCATCATTTTGATTTCTAAAGAAGCCATGGGCATCTCCTCGTGAAAAATTTGAAGTGAGGTAGCATACCGGCTTGCGAAGTCAAGTTTTTATTGCCATGTCCGGAAAAGCGGCTAGTCTGGGCGCATGAACACCATTGCATCCATAGCAGACGGGGACAGGGAGCGCCTGGAAGAGGCCATAGGACACCGATTCAAGGATGTTTCCCTACTGGAGCAGGCCCTGACCCACTCCTCCTACGCCAACGAGTTCGGCTCCGGCTCCGAGCACAACGAGCGCCTCGAGTTTCTGGGCGACGCCGTCATGGAGCTTTGCGTCTCCACGGAGCTGTACAGGCGCTTCCCCCATGCGCGCGAGGGCGACCTCACCCTCCTGCGATCCTCTCTCGTCAGCACCCAGAGCTTTGCCCGCTTCGCGAGGCTGACCGGCATAGACCGCTGCCTCTTCCTCGGCCGGGGCGAGGACGCCCAGGGTGGCAGGGAGCGCGATACGGTTTTGAGCGACGCTTTCGAAGCCGTGGTGGCCGCCGTCTACGAGGACGGCGGCTTCGATGCGGCCCGGCGCGTCGTCGGCAAGGTCTTCGAAGGGCACTGGCCTGAGCACGCCAGCGAGTCCAGGAAGGAGCGGGACCACAAGACGAGCCTCCAGGAGGTCTGCCATCGGCTCTTTGCCGGCGAGCGGCCAATCTACGCCCAGATTGCCGCCGAGGGGCCAAGCCACGCCCGCGTCTTCACCGTCGAGGTGGCGTTGCCGGACGGCCGGACCTTCCGGGCCGAAGGCACGTCCTGCAAGCGCGCCGAGCAGAACGCCGCCGCCGCGGCCCTGGACGTCCTTGCCGTCCCTTCCCCCGCCGTCAGGCCGGCACGGGCGGGGAGCCGGAAGGGTCAGGCCAAGGAACGGTAGGCCGCCGAAGCTTCCTACATCCCCCAGCGCGCGATGCGGAAGTCACGCTCGCCCGGGACGGGATCGGTCCGCCTTCTCGAAAGCCGGGCAACCCGGATGGGCCAGTCCAGCGGCGGATGCGCAAGGTGGTAGGCAAAGGCCTCCAGCTGCTCCGGCAGGCCCTGCACCTCCATGGCCACGCTGCCGTCCGGCAGGTTCATGACATGGCCTGTCAGGCCAAGCTTCCTGGCAAGGCCTCTGACGTACCATCGGAAGCCCACGCCCTGCACCCTGCCGTCGGCCAGCATGGCTTCCCGCAAAAGGCTCTTCCTGCCTGGGTCCTGTCTGCCTGATCGTCCTGCGTCCATGCACCCCTCCTTTGCCAGCCTGCGCAGCCCAGCGCCGAACGCCCGTTCCGGGGCATGCTGGCAGGGCAATGTACAAAAGCTGGACAGCCCGGCGCAAGGCTTGACGCCAGGGCGGCTAAAAACTGGGCAGAGCCGGCAGGAAGCGGACTCAGAAGCGCAGTCGCAGGATCCGGATGGATCCGATCGGGCCACGGAAGTGACGTCCGGAAGGGCTGGCCGAGCCCCTGTCCGGTTTGGCATGGGGTTTGCAATCTCGGCATCGGCGCAGGCAAGGACGCATCCCGCCCTGCCGGCGCTTCTCCAACACGAAAAGGAGTGCAATGCCATGTTGCTGCAAAGAGCGTTGCTTGGCCTCTCATTTCTGGTAGCCGGCCTTTCCCTAGGCACGGCGTCCTACGCCGCCCCTGGCGATTCCGCAGGACCGGGCGCCCCTGGCATGCAGCCAGCTCCCCGCGCGGCTGCCGACGGCTTCGGCGGCGCATCCGGCACCCCCGCCCCCGGCCGTCCCGGCGGTTCCGA
>JAEEGI010004967.1_pt1 | contig 30805 bp, 21 predicted proteins | sample 8958751 | NCBI WGS metagenome assembly JAEEGI01 (sample SAMN16246545, study PRJNA631951) | gut metagenome | biome: gut microbiome; feature: rumen; material: KS-attached | host: Bos | place: Iran: Karaj | collected 2018-10 | reverse complement strand
ACACCAACGCCTTATCTCGATCTGTTAACAGCAACTTCTGCTCACTCTCAGCTCCAGGCCTCTGGTGAGGACGTAGGTCTGCCCGATGGTCAGATGGGTAACTCTGAGGTGGGTCACTTGAATATCGGTGCTGGTCGCATCGTGTATCAGGACCTTGTGAAGATCAACCGCGCCTGCAAGGACGGCTCTATCATGGAGAACCCTCAGGTGAAGGCTGCCTATACCTACGCAAAGGAGAACAACAAGAAGTTGCACCTGATGGGTCTGACCTCTGACGGTGGTGTGCACTCAAGCCTTGACCACCTGTTCAAGCTGATTGAGATCGGTAAGGCTTATGGTCTGAAGAATCAGGTGTTTGTACATTGCTATATGGACGGTCGTGATACAGACCCGCACTCTGGTATTGGTTTCATCCAGCAGATTACTGATGTTTGTGCTGCCAACGATGCAGCCATCGCCAGCATCGTAGGTCGTTTCTACGCCATGGACCGCGATAAGCGTTGGGAGCGTGTGAAGGAGGGTTATGACCTGATTGTGAACGGTGTTGGTAAGCAGAGCACAAATATGGTGAAGGCCATGGAGGAGAGCTACGAAGAGGGTGTAACTGATGAGTTCATCAAGCCTATCCACAATGCCAGCGTGAACGGCACCATCGAAGAGGGTGATGTTGTGATCTTCATCAACTTCCGTAACGACCGTGCTAAGGAGATGACCATCGCGCTGACCCAGGAGGATATGCCTGAGCAGGGTATGCATACCATCAAGGATCTGCAGTACTATTGCATGACTCCGTATGATGCCAACTTCAAGGGTGTTCACATCCTCTTCCCCAAAGAGAACGTAGAGGATACCCTGGGCGAATACCTGAGTAAGCAGGGCAAGAAGCAGCTGCACACCGCTGAGACAGAGAAGTATGCTCACGTGACCTTCTTCTTCAACGGTGGTCGTGAGGCTCCTTACGAGAATGAGGATCGTATCCTGGTACCCTCTCCGAAGGTGGCTACCTACGACCTGAAGCCTGAGATGAGCGCCTACGAGGTGAAGGATAAGCTCGTGGCTGCCATCAACGAGGCTAAGTACGACTTCATCGTGGTGAACTTCGCCAATGGTGATATGGTGGGTCACACTGGTATCTACAACGCGATTGCCAAGGCTGTCTGGGCTGTTGACAACTGCGTTCGTGAGGTGATCGAGGCTGCTAAGGCTAACGACTACGAGGCTATCATTATCGCCGATCACGGTAATGCTGATAACGCTATCAACCCCGATGGTACCCCCAATACCGCTCACTCTCTGAACCCCGTTCCTTTCATCTATGTAACTGACAACAACTCAGCTACAGTGAAGGACGGTCGTCTGGCTGACGTGGCTCCTTCAATCCTGCACATCATGGGCCTGGAGCAGCCTGCAGATATGACTGGTGAGAACCTGATTTCAGACAATAAATAGCAGCGTATGAAAGCAATGAAGTGGATGCTGGCCCTCGTGGCTATGGTGTACGTGCTGCCCGTGTGGCTGCTATTCCTAATGAGGTGGACCAGTTCCTGAAGGCAGGTGGTTTCATCGAGGGCGAGTATGTCGTGCTTGAGGACTTCCCTGAGCAGCAGCCCGTCAGCGAAGAGCAGTCTGCCATCTTTGATAAGGCCGTAGGTGACTACCCGATGATTCACGCTAAGGCGACTAAAGTGGCTTCACGCGCTGTTCCTGGTGGTACAGAGTATCTGTTTACGGCTGTCGATCTTCCTCGTGAGACGACTGCTGTGCAGACGACACCTCCACCTGCTGAGATGCAGATTTACGTCTTGGCTCTGGAAGGTGAGGACCCCGTCTTTACGCAGGTATTAAGATAATAAGATAAGGAAAAGAAAAGAGGAATGTCAATCGGCATTCCTCTTTCTTTTTATTTCAGTTCTATTGCCAGCATCGTGAGGTCATCGCTCTGTTCGGCTATGCCCACAAAGGTATGGACAGCATCCGTCATGTGTCTGATGACCTGGGTGGGTTCAAGCTGACCATTGGCTACCATCGACTCTGCAATACTCATGATGCGCTCATCTCCGAACTGGGCATGATCGATGTTCTCGGCTTCGTTCAGACCATCGGTGAAGAGGAAGATGGTGGTGGGTCGCTTTAGGGTGATCTCCTGTTGCTCGAAGGTGAAGTCGGTGATGACACCGATGGGCAGGTTGCAGTCGCAAGGCAGTATTGTGACCTTGCTGCCTAAGAGCAACGGTGAATCATGACCTGCATTGCAGTAACACAACTTACCAGTCTTCAGATCGAGTACACCCACGAAGAGGGTGACGAACATATTGGTGTCGTTGCCCTCAGACTGTGCCTGGTTCAAAGCGTTGATGATCTGCTCGGGCTTTGATACATGTTGGGAGATATTGCGGAACAGAGAGCGCGTAACGGCCATATAGAGAGATGCCGGAATACCCTTGCCCGATACATCGCCGATGCAGAAGAATAGCTGCTCGTCGCGGATGTAGAAGTCGAACAGATCGCCACCAACACCCTTAGCTGGTGTCAGCGAACCAAAGATGTCGAGGTCGTTACGCTCAGGGTAGGGCGGGAATGTCTTGGGCAGCATCGACATCTGGATGTCGTGAGCCACTTTCAGCTCACTCTCCATCGAAGCCTTTTGGGCTGTGGTGGCGCGAAGATCCTCCACATATTGTGTCAGTGACTGCTGCATCTGTGCGAACGAGTCGCGCAGCATGTGGATTTCATCTCGGCTCTTCAACTCAGGCAGCACCGTTTTGAAGTTACCCTTTGCCACCTCATCGGCTGTCGTTGCCAACTGCTTTAGCGGTCTGACTTGTTTTTTGATGGATCTGCGGCCGAAGAAATATACGACTAACAGGCCTAACAAGATGAACATGATGGCGATGCCAGCAATAGCGTACCCCACAACATCTATAAAGAATAGGGGCATTACTAAACAGATGTCCCAGTCGGTGTATTTTACGACCTGCCTGCAGAGGAGTGTCTTTACACCTTCTACCACTTTCTCTTCTTCACGGCTATCGGCGACAGATAGATATCCCCAATTCTTATTATCATCATTGATATAGGGTTGCATATTCTCAACGACAAGGCGCTTCGTGTCAGGGTGAACCAATATGGTGCCTGTGCTATCGGTCATAAAGAAATATAACTGATATTCAGGATTCCACTCCTCTGAATTTTTCCAATTTAAAGCGCGTGTTGGCTGCATCTTCTCGTTCAACCAGGAAAGCGACAGATCGACGCCTAACACTGCTACTGTGCGCTGCTGAGCATCGCGGATAGGCAACAGGTAAGACACCAATGGTGACTGCGCGCTGTCATTATCAAGGAAAGGTTTGGCCCAATAGCCTTCCTTACTGGAAATAGCTTCCTTGAACCACTCGGCTTTCACATAATCATTGCCCTGATCGCATGCGTCCTGCGACTCATTGATTATGGTGCTGTCACGCCGACTGGCATAGGGGGCAAACAGACGTCCTTTTTGGGGATAATAGCCTTCTACAAAGTAGATGCCACAACTGCGCATGTAAGGGTTCAGTTTCAGCATCCGATTCATGATGTCATACATCCTATCCGGCTTGTCCAGATCCTCTTCAATGAAGGGTGCCGTATTGGTGGCAGCCATGTAGAGGTCGGATGTGATGCGACGCACCTCTTCTTTCTCACCTTTCAGCACACGTTCACATATACTAAATGCACCTATTTTCACAATGCCATAGGTTAACCAGAAGAGTAAAAGCACTGGGATAATCATGATAATGGTCATCCTGAGCATAATACGCCAGGTGAGGCGTTTGGCAAAGGACTTCGGATAGCCGGTTGTAGGTTTTTTCTTCAAAAAAGGCAGCATAATTTCTATAATTTGTTTGCAAAGATAGTTTATTTTTCGCAAAAAAGAACAGATTTTTCCAAAAAAAGTCGTAATTTTGTAGCCGATACATGAAACAATAAAGATGATGAAAGGGAAAACTTTAAGTAATCTTTTACTTTTGGGATGGTGCGTGATGATGCTGATCGCCTGTTCTGGAGAGAAACCTCATTATATAATAGGTGTATCTCAGTGTTCGGAAGATATCTGGCGCAATTGGCAGAATGCCGAGATGAAAATGGAGTCCAATTTTCATGATGGGGTGGAATTGCGCTTTGCCACAGCACATGATGACTCTAAGCGGCAGATCCAGCAGATTGATAGTCTGGTGGAGAGCGGCATCCAGTTATTGATTGTGGCTCCCAATCAGCGTTCTTCAGTCTCTTCAGCTATTGATCGCGCCTATGATAAGGGTATCCCCGTCATCGTATTTGAGCGTAAGACCGACTCTCATAAATATTCAGCGTTTGTTAGTGCTGATAACTATGAGATGGGTCGTCAGATGGGTGAGTATGTTGTGTCGCGTCTCAATGGCAAGGGGCAAGTCTTGGAAGTAGAAGGCCTGAAAGGTTCGTCTCCTGCAGAGGAGCGCCATAAAGGTTTCCATGATGCCTTGGCCCAGCATCCAGAGGTTAAAGTGGTGACGATGCTTCAAGGAGACTGGACAGAGCCGACTGCTTATCTGGTGGTGAAAGACTACAAGGGAGACCTGAACGATATAGATGTCGTGTTTGGACATAACGACCGTTCTGCCATGGGGGCCCGTAAGGTTTTCCAAGAGCGGCAAGTGAAAATGCCCCTCTTCTGTGGTATTGATGGGCTTCCTGGTGAGAATTGTGGTATCCGTCAAGTCCGTGACTCTTTGCTCGATGCTTCCTATATCTATCCCACGCGTGGTGATTTGCTCTTGCAGTTAGCGCTTGACATCTTGGAAGGTAAGCCCTATGCGAAAGAGACCTTGCTGACTTCAGCCCTTGTCACCCACGATAATGCTAATGTATTGCTGCTGGAAAGTGACGAAGTGGCGCGTCAAGCACAGAATCTGGATAAGTTGCAGACGCAGGCAAGCAGTTATCTGAGGCAGCTTGCCACCCAGCGCACCATTACGCTTATGGCTCTGATATTAATTGCTTTACTGCTTTTAACGATGGTGCTTTTCTACCTCTATCATCGCAGTAAGGTCTCTGCTCAGCGTGAACGCATGATTAATAATCTGTGGAATATGGAGGTGCCCGAAGAAGCAAAACCATCAGAATCACCAGAACAGGAACCATCGGAAGCTGAAGAATCAGAACAGGTAGAAACGCCAGAGCCTCTCTTTATTGTACGCTTCAAGGACGTGGTTGAGGCGCGATTGGCTGATAGTGACCTGAGTGTCGATGATCTGGCAGCTGCCATGAATCTGAGCCGTGTTCAGCTTTATCGTAAGGTAAAGGCTATTTCAGGTTCATCACCTATAGAGTTGCTTCGTACGGCACGCCTCAATCGTGGTTATCAATTGCTTCTTCAGACGAACAAAACGATTTCTGAAATAGCCTACGAGATTGGTTTTACTGCCCCGTCTTACTTTACCAGATGTTTCAAAAACGAGTTTGGTATTAGCCCCTCTGATCTACAGGCAAAGTAAAAATCATAAGAAAGTACTATAATAATCGTTCATTTCGTAGAAAATTGTTTCACTGAAATAAATTTTGCACGAAATGAACGATTTTTTTATGATAAGGCTATCGATAGTTAGTACATTTGCGGCAAATTTCAATTATTCAATTAGTACTAACAATTAAAACTGTCTGCAATGGAACAACTAAAGAAAATGTTTCTGAGTTTAGCACTTCTGCTTACAAGTACTATTATGTACGCGCAGAGTGAGATCAGTGGTACGGTGGTTGACGCTACTGGCGAAACAATCATTGGTGCCACGGTAAAAGAAAAAGGTACTTCGAACGGTACGATTACCGATTTCGACGGTAACTTTAAAATGAAGGTCAATGAAGGTACTATCCTCACGATCTCCTACGTTGGCTACCAGACACAGGAAGTCCCTGCACATCAAGGCATGAAAGTGACCTTGAAGGACGATGCAGAGGTGCTCGCCGAGGTAGTGGTAACTGGTTATCAGGTACAGCGTAAAACTGACCTGACAGGTTCTGTAGGTGTCGTCGAGACCAAAGACTTCAAGACAAGCAACACTGACCCGATGGCGTCATTGCAAGGAAAGGTGCCTGGCATGACTATCAGAACCACAGGTTCGCCTTCTGGTGAGGCTGATGTCCATATCCGTGGTATCGGATCTATGGGTGGATCTAGCACAGCTCCTCTTTATATCGTAGATGGTATGCCTTTCAGCGGTTCTCTTAACAGCCTGAATGCCTCAGATATAGAGACTATGCAGGTATTGAAGGATGCCGCTTCTGCTTCTATTTATGGATCACGTGCTGCCAATGGTGTGATCGTTATCACCACAAAGAAAGGTAAGAAGGGCGATAAGATCAATATTGATTTCAATGCTTCGGTATCCGCCTCTTGGATGACCCAGAAGATGAAGCTTCTCAATGGTCAGCAGTACGCTACTGCCTTGGTTCAGGCTGCTCTCAATGATGGCAAGAATCCTTATGACTATGCCCAGAACTATGGTCTGTCTTTGAATGCTGCCGACGGCACGCCTATTACTGTTTATAATCCTGCAACAGGTGTCTATGATTCATATAGTGTAGGCGGTTTCTATGATGGCTATATGAATGCGAAAAGGACGATGCTTTACAGCGATACCGATTGGGTGGATGAGATCGGACGTACTGGTATTACACAGAACTATGATCTCTCTTTCTCTAAGGCAACAGACAAGGGCTCTTCACTCTTCTCTTTTAACTACAAGAAGGCCCTTGGTGTTCTGAAACACACTGATTTTGAGAACTTCGCAGCACGCATCAATAGCTCTTATAAGATCAACAGCATCGTCACCGTAGGTGAGAATGCTACCTTCTCTTATTCAAACAGCGTTGATTGTGCACCATTGGAGAATGCCTTGAAGATGGCACCCACACTGCCCGTCTATGAGATTGACGGTGTGACTTTCTCTGGTCCAGTAGGTGGTATGAGTGACCGTCAGAACCCGATGCGTGAGCTTTACCACAACAAGGATAATCGTCTGAAGAAGTGGCGTATCTTTGCCAATGCGTATGTTGACATCACTCCTATTAAGGGTATGCTCTTCCGTTCTAACTTCGGTATCGACTACACTAATGGCTATATCCGCAGCTTACAGCATACTTTTGATTCGGATGTTGTAAAGAACAGCGTCAGTGCGAGCACGATGTCACAGAACCACAGTACCAAGTGGACATGGTCAAACACTTTGCAGTATAACTTTGATGTTGCAGAGAACCACAACCTGAATATACTTGCTGGTATTGAGCATCATCGCGACTATGGTATCGACTTCTCTGCACGTCGTGAAGATTATCCCCTCGAGACCTTAGACTATATGTGGCCAGGTGCCGGTACAGGCATCCAGACTATCACTGGTGGCGGTGATTCTTACAAGCTGATGTCATACTTCGGTAAGATTGACTATAACTGGAATGACCAGTTGCTGGCTTCAGTCACCATGCGTTACGATGGTTCAAGCCGCTTCGGTAAGAACAACCAGTACGGTTTCTTCCCCTCAGCATCTCTCGGTTATCGTCTCTCAAAGCATATCAATGCCGACTGGCTCCGCGACTGGAAGATCCGCGTCAGTTATGGTGTGACTGGTAACCAGGGTATGAACTCGAACAATGCGCACTATGGACTCTATATGGCCAACTACGGTTCAGACCGTGAGAACTCAACGGCTTATGACATTAACCTGCAGGGCTCAGGCACACTCCCCTCTGGTTACTATAAGCAGCAGTCAGCCAATGAGGACCTGAAGTGGGAGCAGTCATCACAGTGGAACATCGGTACAGACTTCTCTCTCTTTGGTGGTGCTTTATACGGATCTTACGATGTGTTCTTCAAGGAGACCAAGGACATGCTTGTACAGCCTGCCTTCCTCGGAGCCATCGGATTTGGCGGTCAGACATGGATCAACGGTCCTACTTTGAAGAACTGGGGTATGGAGGCTAACGTGGGTTATCGTCATACCACTGAATACGGACTGTCTTATGATATCTCAGGTAATATCGACTTCTTCCGCTCAAAGGTTACCTACCTCCCCGAAAGCTCTAAGAACTCCTATGAGCACAATGACTACCACAACCTGGCTCAGGACGAGAAAGCATACGGTTCACGTATCGGTTATGTGGTTGAGGGTCTCTATCAGTCACGTGAAGACGTGCTGGCCCACGGACAGGCTGGTGCTCGTGTCGGTGGTCTGAAGTATGCCGACCTCAATGGTGACGGTAAGATCAACGAAGCAGATCGTACATGGATCTATAATCCTGTGCCCAACTTCTCATACGGTATCAATGTCAATCTGGCCTATAAGGACTTCGACTTTACCATGTTCTGGCAGGGTGTAGCTGGTGTTGACGTCATCAACGACCAGAAATTCCAGACCGACTTCTGGAGCATCACTGATGCTGGTTCCAACAAGGGTGAACGTCTGATTGACGCTTGGACACCTGCCAACAGCGGTTCGAGCATTCCTGCCCTGACCACATCGAATGGTGCTGACGAGGGCCGTATGTCTTCCTACTTTGTTGAGAATGGTTCTTACGCAAAGATGCGCACACTGCAACTTGGATATACACTGCCTGCAGCAATCTATAAGAAGCTCTTGCTGTCAAAGGCCCGCGTTTACATCTCTGGTGACAACCTCCTGCTTATCAAGTCAAGTTCTCTGACCTGTTCAGATCCTGAGAATACAGCATGGTCTTATCCTCATACCGCTTCCGTCACATTTGGAGTACAGGTGGGATTCTGAAAAGTGAAAAGTGAGAATTAAAAAGTTTAAGTAAAAAAAGAAAGAACAATGAAAAAGATTCAATTATATATTTCGGCTTTGCTACTTTCTGTATTCGCAGTATCATGTACTGTTGATGATGTAAAGCCCCAGGGTACGCTGGACGAAGAGACCGCATATTCAAGCCCCGACAAGCTGGTGACTGCAGCCTATGCCAAACTTGGCGATGACTGGTATTCCTATCCGTTTAACCTCTGGCCATATGGCGATATGAGCGCTGACGACTGCTTGAAAGGTGGTTCTGGTGAGAATGACACAGGTTATCACCCCATGGAGATCTTCACCACCTTGCAGCCTGACCGTGGAGAGTTTGACGAGCTGTGGTATCAGCTCTACAGTTCCATCTCTCGTTGCAACCGTGCTATCGAGGCTATCAATAGGATGGAGACACCCGATGCAAAGCTGCTGGCAGAAGCTAAGTTCCTGCGTGCACACTTCTATTACAAGCTTCAGCAGATGTGGTACGAGGTGCCCTTCATTACCGAAGATATGAGCAATGCAGATATTGAGGCATGCCCACAGAGCACCCATGACCAGATCATGCAGCATATCATCGATGATTTCCAGTATGCCTACGAGAACCTGCCCGAAGCAGGTCCCGGCACAACAGGCCGTGCACATAAGGTTGCCGCTGCTGCCTACCTCGCCAAGTGCTATCTGAACTGGGCTTACGGTGATGGTTATGAGGGATCAACAGGTTACGATCACGTTGACCTGACAAAGATCCAGAAGGTTATCGATTATACAGAGGTCGTGAAGAATTCACCCTACGATTATCTTGACACCTACGGACACATCTTCCTGCAGGATTATGCTAACTCTTGCGAAAGCATCTTTGCCGTACAGCACTCTAACAGAGCTGACGACGGAACGAAGTTTGGTCGTGCCAACTGGTCGAATATGCTGAATGGCGTCTGGGGTATCTGGTCATGCGGATGGGACTTCCACAAGCCGTCACAGAACCTGGTGAATGCATTCAAGACCCGCAATGGCCTGCCTATGGACGATTTCGATGCTGACCACAATGCTATCGTCATTAATGGTGCCGACTCGAAGTACAAATATGACCCCCGTCTGTTCCACACTGTAGGTATGCCTACCTATCCTTATAAGTATGAGGCTCAGTACACGCTGACAAAGGCCAACAGTCGTACTCCTAACACCTATGGTTACTACTGCTCAATGAAGGAGGTTCCTCAGCGCTCAAAGGGCGAGGACTACGATATGCCTTGGCAGGCTTTCGGTGTGAACGACTACGTACTGCGCTATACCGATGTGATGCTGATGCGTGCTGAGGCCCTCATTGAAAAAGGCGACTTCAATGGTGAGGCTTTACAGATTATCAACGATATCCGCAGCCGTGCTAAACGCGACATCAGTGAAACATCACTCATCAAGTATGCCAAGAATCAGTGCGACATCGCACTCTATGGTAATTTCGCTTCTAAGGATGATGCCCGCAAGGCACTGCGCTGGGAGCGCCGCGTAGAACTTGCTATGGAGGGTCACCGTTTCTTCGATCTCCGTCGCTGGGGCTTGCTCTCTTCTACCCTGAACAAGTATTTTGAGACAGAGGTAACTGACGAGTACGATAATCAGACCTACGCCCTCTACTATAAGGACGCCTTCTTCACCTCTGGCAAGAATGAGTACTTCCCCATTGCATCTAACCAGATGAACTATATTCAGGGACTCTATCACCAGAATAGAGGATACTAAAAGAAGTAAAAAGTGAGAAATGAAAAATTAATAGTTAAAAGTACAAAGTTATGAAAACGATATATCAATTGATCTGCGCAGTCTGCATCATCTGCGGTTTCACAGCTTGCCAAGACAGAGATCTTCCAGGAACTGGAGCAATGCAGCTGATCACACCTGATGCATCAAGCATCACAGGCGCACTTACCGGCGAGAATAATTACGACTACACCCTCACCTGGACTCCCAGCAATCAGGATGCCACCATGCAGGTTGCAGTCTATAAGAACGGCACCCAGCAGCAGGCACTGACCCCATGTACGGGCAATTCGTTCACACTGAAGAATCTGGAGACAAAACAGTTCTATGAGTTCCTCTTCAAGTATGCCAATGCCGATGCACTCTCTAATGGTGTGATGACATCATATACACGCCCCGGTGCATCCGCTCCGTCAGAGCTGGCATTCGAACAGATCGACATCGACGAAGACAACCATGACCTGCAGGTGACATGGAAGGCAAGTGATGATGCCACATCCTACATCCTGAAGCTGGCGAACAATGATGGTAGCAGAGTGATCGAGGAGACAGTCAGCGGCACCTCTTATCTTCTGGAGGATGTTGTGCTGAAGGAAAGCTGGGATGCAACGCTGATCGCACAGAACAGCGAAGGTAAAGCACTGCCGATCTACGGCTCTACCAAGATCGGTGGTAAGATTCCCGCCTTCCTGTCAGAATATGCCACACCTGAGGAGCTGATTGCCAATGGTGATGACGATGAGGCCAGCGCATGGCTCTGGTTCCACGAGAATTATCCGAAGGGTGAATATATCTATTTCGGTGACATCAACACCGTGGAGGACATTGCCGACTATCGTATGCTCTTCTGGCTGCGCGACCTTGAGACAGGCAATGCCGATGATATCTGGAACTTCTCCGACGTAGCCAGAAATGCCGCCCCCTGCATTGAGCAGTATGTGAAGAACGGTGGTAACCTGCTGCTCTGGCAGCATGCCGTACCTTACATCGGAACGATCAACCGCCTGCCAACGGCAACCCTCCGTGGCGTCGGCAATGCCTTTGGTTGTGGTGTAGGCGGTCCTAACCCCGACGTATGGAAGATGGGTGTATGCCTCAATACTGGCAAATTCTCTAAGGACTTCAGCACACATCCGATCTATGCTAACATCCCAACAGAGAAGTTGAACGACAACTGCTTCAAGGCCATCGCCTTCAAGGGTGCTGGATGGACTGAGGATCACAACTGCCTGTTCTTCGACATCCCGACAAAGCTGACAGGCTTGGATAATACGACAGAGGAGTGTTACATTGCTGTGACAGAAGAGTTTGGTATCTATCCGCTTGGCACATGGGATTCACAGGCAAGCTGGGTATCTCAGCTGAACGTATGGGAAGCTAAGGGTGCTCCACAGGCTCCAGAGGGATTCCAGAAGGGTTGCGGTACAGTGCTCTGCATCGGTAACGGCGGCTGCGAGTTCTCCATGAAGAACGAAGACGGCACCCCCGATAAGAGTGCTACTCCTAAGAACAACTCTTGCCAGGGTAACATTCTGAAGCTCGCGAAGAACAGTATAGAATATCTGCTCTCAATCTAAGTCCGCTAATTGAAATATCTAAAAAATCGTTCATTGCATGTAAATTTGTTGCAATGAACGATTTTTTTTATTCATTGAAACATATCTTATCGATGGCGTTGCAAATATATCGTACCTTTGCACCAGAAACGTAATTCATACTTATGTTTTGGTTTTTATTAGGTAATGGTTAGTAATAAGTTAGAGAAAAGCGCGGCTCGTGATGAGTCGCGCTTTTTTTAATGAATATTGTCTAAAATCTCAAAATATAATGACATCCGACATTCAATAATGCCTATATCATTTATTATCAGCGGTTTATTGAACTAAATATATCGTATTTACCGACATAAAACCGACATGCTACTGACATACTACTGACATAAGTCCATCATTTTACTGTCATTAGCAGCAATCCAGCAGCACTAAATGGCTCGCACTAGGGGTAGAGCATTCAATACTTCTGGCTCTCACATTTTTATCCTAATGCAAACTAATAAATTCTCTAGAGAATTTTACCGTTACCCTTAATGTCTCTTCTCGCGAGAGCCTATCAAGCCACAAAATTCTCTAGAGAATTTCAGAGCAATCCCATTAATGAAACACTGCTTCCCTTAAGATTAGCATCAGCTACCCTTAGTGTCAGCCATTAATACCTACTATATGTCTCTTTCATGTCATTTCTATGTCGGTTTTATGTCGGTATGATGTCAGTTTATCTTTATACTAACTAATTGATATTTAGTGAAATAGTTGATATATTATGTCGGATGTCAGTAGATTTCGAATTTTTCATCACTAAATTTTCAAAATTGTAGTATGTTGAATCCCCCAAAATCTCTGCAATTCATTACTTTTGGCATGCCCATTCATTACTTTTCGCCCAGCATTTCATTACGTTTCACCAACTAAAAAGTAACGAATTGAAATCTTCCTTTATTTGTCTTTGTATCGTACCTTTTTGTTTTCTAAATCATACTACAACAAAAGGGCTCACATCTGCGAGCCCTTTATACTAACTTATCTTTGGTTGCTGAGGTTATTTGGCTTCGCCAGAGCCATAGATGAAGCCGAAAGCACCGCTGGTATAGTCGAAGATCTCCTCATCTTTGAAGAAACGCTTCAATTCAATCTCAGCATTCGACGTAGAGTCGCTGGCATGTACAATGTTCTGCTGGTTGCTCATCGAGTAGTCGCCTCGGATGGTTCCAGGTGCAGCCTCACGTCCGTTGGTAGAGCCAGTCATGGTACGTACCACCTGTACGGCATCCACACCTTCGAGGGCGAGAGCCACTACTGGTGATGCCTGCATAGAGGCTGCCAATGAGGGGAAGAAGGGTTTGTCAACGAGGTGGGCATAGTGCTCGCGCAGGATCTCATCGCTGAGCTGCATCATCTTCATACCTGCCACGCGGAGTCCGCGACGCTCGAAACGGTTTACAATCTCACCAATCAGTTGACGCTGTACGCAACTGGGCTTCAATAATACAAGAGTTTTTTCCATGATGATTGTTTTTTAGGGGTTATTATTTGCTTTTGTAGAATTTCTCAAGGGTGCGATAAGCATTCTCCTTTTCTGAAGAAGCCACCTCAGCTGATTCAACGTCGATCTTCATGACAGGAGCGGCATCGAGGTTCTCCTTAGTGATAGCAGTCCACTGGGGCAATCCTTCACCATTGGGATTACCTGTCTTGCAGAAATTGGCATAATAGGTGAGGAACAGCTTTGAGATGGCGTAATCCTCTTTCTGCCAGTCGTAGTATTCGTTGGTATCGAGGGTACCCATTGCATATTCGATATCTGCAGAGTGAACGGCGCCAGGAGCGATGGCAGGCTGCTGGGCCTCAGCTTTCTTCTCTTCGGCAGTCTTCTCACGCACACCACCAGCTAAGGCGCCTACTTTATCGCCCATCTTGGCAGAAACCTGGGGACGTGGGTGCATATAGTGGTAACGATAGACGGGCAAACCTGACTTGGCGTGATAGTCGCAGACCTTCCAAGTGGTGAAGCCAGTGAAGATATCGGAGGCGAGATCGAGACCTTTCTGACTCAGCACGTCTTCATCCGTCTCAATGCCGTAAGCCTTGAAAATCTCGTCAGTCATGTCGCCAAACGTGGCCTTCATGGCGTTCTTGTAGTTCTGGAGGGTAGGTGCCTGACCAGCAAGTGCCTGAGCGGGATGGCCTTCGAGTGAGTTCCAACCTGCTAACAATGGCACCTGAGCCTGTTCGTTTTTCTCGAAGATGTCATCAGCATTCTCTTTCATAAAGTAACCATCGAGCACCACGCTGGCCATACCCTTTGGAGGCAGCATGGCCTGAAGTGAATCGGCATTCATCGCCATTGCATCAGCCAGGCTGGTGATACCTGCTGACTTCAAGAGTTCTGCACCAGCAGCCTCAGCCTCAGCCTGAGTGGAAGCCTTATAGGGAAGTACTTCAGCACCAGAAGAGAGCATCGCACCAGCGATCAGGTTCTTAGAGAGAGGAGAACACATCAGGAGGGAGACTGAGAAAGAACCAGCCGATTCGCCTACGATGGTAATTTTGGCAGGATCGCCACCAAAAGCTTGGATGTTATCTTTCACCCACTGGATGGCAGCCACCTGATCGAGGAAACCATAGTTACCACTTCCCTTATAGTCAGAAGCAGCAGTGAGCTCTGGATGGGCAAAGAAACCGAAAACACCTTCACGATAGTTGGCTGTTACACCAATAACGCCTTCTTTTGCGATGGCGCTTCCATCGTAACGGGGTTCACTACCAGAACCAGCCATCAGTCCGCCGCCATTAAAATAGATAAGTACAGGAAGGGCATCAGCAGTTGTCTTTGCTGTCGTCCAGATGTTGAGATAGAGACAGTCTTCGCTACGCTTAGGACCACGGAAGGCCATATCGCCGAAAACGTCGAGCTGCATGGGGTCGTCGCCAAATTGCTTCGCCTCACGCACACCCTCCCAAGCCTGAACGGGCTGGGGAGCTTTCCAACGGAGTTCGCCTACAGGGGCCTGGGCGAAAGGAACACCCAGGAACTTCTTCACACCGTCCTGTTCGAAACCTTCGAGAATACCATTCTGAGTTTTTACCTGAAGCGTTACTTCTGTTGCCTTCTGCTGAGAGCAGGCACTGAAGAGTGCCATACAAGCGATGGCGAGCATCGCAAATGTTTTGTTTTTAGTCATAATCATATCCATTTATTGGTTTTGCCTGCAAAGATACGAAAAAAGCTAAGTAGTTGGCGTTGAAACATGAAGAAAAATCGTTCATTATATGTAAAATTGTTGCAATGAACGATTTTTCTATGCTTTTGAAGCAGAATTTCTAGATTAATTATTGGGTTTGTTATACCTTTGCGGCAGAATTTAAAAACAACTAAAATGAATAACAGAATGAAAAAGTTAGTGACAACGATGATGGGTGCAATGCTGGTGACGATCTCAGCCTTAGCACAAGTGACACCGATGGTACTTGGTGACAAACACGCCATGTTGCGAGTGGGCGAAAAAAGTAAGTATATTCTACTGCCTGTACAAGAGACGGAGGAAATCGCGGCAATAGCCGTGCTTGATGGCAGTAACAACATGGTGCAGCGTATCAATGTTAAACTGGCTGTTGATCGTGTTGACTATTTTGTACCCTACGAGTTGAAAGGAGCCAAGCTGTTTGATATCGAGTTTCATGGTGACCGTCGTCAAAAGGGAGCAGTAAGCGAGTTCACTTGCTGGAAGGAGATTACGTTCACTGATAAATTTGATACTGCCAACCGCGAACACTTCCGTCCTGCCTATCACCATACGCCTCAATATGGCTGGATGAATGACCCTAACGGTATGTTCTACAAAGACGGGGTATGGCACCTTTATTATCAATATAATCCTTATGGGTCACAGTGGGAGAATATGCACTGGGGACATTCTATATCGAAGGATCTGGTACATTGGGAGGCGCAGCCCCTGACTTTCGAGCCCGACTGGCTGGGAAGTATCTTCAGCGGTTCATGTATTACAAACGGTAGTGATGTGGTGGCATTCTACACCTCAGCAGGTCATCATCAGACACAGTCGATGGCTGTCTCAAAAGACAATGGTCTCACATTTGTGAAATATGAAGGCAATCCCGTCATTACGTCGGATAAGCCCGATTTCCGCGACCCCAACGTCTTCTGGTATGAGAGCACCAAGCGCTGGATCATGATTTTGGCTGTGGGACAGGAGATGCAGATTTATTCTTCTGCTGACTTGAAGGACTGGAAGTATGAGTCGTCGTTTGGTCAGGAGTACGGCAATCATAGTGGTGTTTGGGAGTGCCCAGATCTGTTTAAGCTCGATGATAAGTGGGTGCTAATCTGTAATATCAATCCTGGTGGACCCTTTGGAGGAAGTGCTACCCAGTATTTCGTAGGACAATTTGACGGACACAAGTTCACCTGTGAGTCGATGCCAAAGGTAACTAAGTGGCTTGACTATGGTAAAGATCACTATGCTACAGTGTCGTTCTACAATGCACCTGAAAACCGTCGTGTGGTAATGGCCTGGATGTCGAACTGGCAGTATGCTAACCAAGTTCCCACCAAGCAGTTCCGTAGCGGCAACTCTATTGCCCGTGACCTTGGTCTATTTGACTTTGGTGAGGAAACCTATGTCAGCGTGGTGCCTTCGAAGGAAATGCTGGCCGCTCGTGGTGCAAAGCTGAAGCAGCCTACAGATGCCTGCGAGATTGTGGTTGACGTGAAAGGCGGTGCAGAGATTGTGTTGTCAAATGCCAAGGGTGAACAGGTCACGATGAAATATGATGCTTCAAAGCAGACGTTTATGATGGATCGTACTAAGAGTGGTGATGTCAGCTTCAGTGAGGCATTCCCCTGTGTGACCCAAGCGCCAACATATGGCTCAATGAAGCAACTGCGCATCTTTGTTGATCGCTGTAGCATTGAGGCCTTCGATGTTGAAGGTAAGATGGCGATGACTAATCTTGTGTTCCCCTCAGAGCCCTATAATAATATTAAGGTAAAGGGCGGCAAGGCAACGATCTATGCGATTAAGAATTGAAGGATTGAAAATTTGAAAATTTGAAATATGAAAAAGTTTGCCCTGATCCCTGTGATGTTCTGCTTCTTCGCCATGGGCTTTGTCGATTTGGTGGGCATTGCATCCAACTATGTGAAGGAAGACCTGCAGTTGACAGACTCCGTAGCCAACATCTTCCCTTCGCTCGTGTTCTTCTGGTTCCTCATCTTCAGTGTGCCAACGGGTATGCTGATGAACAAGATAGGACGTAAGAACACGGTGCTTCTCTCGCTTGTGGTGACGATCGTGTCATTGCTGTTGCCTCTGTTTGGTGAGAACTTCCCAGTGATGTTGATAGCCTTCTCGCTGTTGGGTATTGGTAATGCTCTGATGCAGACTTCACTCAATCCATTGGTATCAACCGTGATGGGTGGTGGAAATCTGGCTTCAACACTCACTTTCGGACAGTTTATCAAGGCCATCGCCTCGTTCTTAGCACCTTATCTGGCTATGTGGGGTGCTACGCAGGTGATTCCTTCGTTTGGTTACGACTGGCGTGTGCTCTTTGCCATTTACTTCGTGGTAGGTATAATCGCTGCCGCCTTATTAGCTGTCACTCCCATTGAAGAGGAGCATATCGAGGGCAAGGCCTCCACTTTCGCCGAGTGCATTAAACTGCTAGGTACACCTATCGTGCTGCTCTCGTTCTTTGGAATCATGTGTCATGTGGGAATTGATGTGGGTACGAACACCACAGCTCCGAAGATCCTGATGGAGCGCCTGGGACTGACACTGAATGATGCAGCCTTTGCCACCAGTCTTTATTTCATCTTCCGTACGATTGGCTGTTTGACAGGTTCGTTCTTCCTTCGTGTGCTGCCTAACCGTCTCTTCTTTGTGATCAGTGTCATCATGATGGCACTCTCGATGTGCGGTCTCTTTGTGGGTACAGAGAGATGGATGCTCTACACAGCTATCGCGCTGGTGGGTTATGGCAACTCAAATATCTTCTCCATCTGTTTTGCTCAGGCTCTCACCTCGATGCCCGAGAAACAGAATGAGGTCAGTGGTCTGATGATCATGGGACTTTTCGGAGGTACCATATTCCCGTTGCTTATGGGTTTCGCCAGCGATGCCATTGGACAGGCTGGTGCTGTCATCGTGATGGCTATCGGTGTTGTCTATTTATTCACTTACATTAAAAACGTCAAATAATAACTAAAATCATTATGAAAAGATATATCGTAGGCCTCGGAGAGGCATTGTGGGATGTACTTCCCGAAGGAAAGAAATTAGGTGGCGCACCTGCCAACTTCGCTTATCATGCAGGTCAGTTTGTGGGTAGTGACAATACCATCGCCATCAGTGCATTGGGTGAAGATGCCTTGGCTGATGAGACTGTTGACGCGTTAAAGGAACACAATCTCAATTACTTGATGCCCCGTGTGCCTTATCCAACAGGAACGGTACAGGTGACGCTGACAGGTGATGGTATTCCGACATATGAGATTAAGGAGAATGTGGCGTGGGATAACATTCCCTTTACCCCAGAGATGGAGGAGATTGCGAAGAACGCCCGTGCCGTATGTTTTGGCTCACTGGCCCAGCGTAATATTGTCAGCCGTGAGAATATCCGTAAGTTCCTCGATACCACACCAGAAGACTGTCTGCGCATTTGCGACATCAACCTGCGTCAGCAGTTCTATTCAAAGGAAGTGCTTGAGGATTCTTTCTGCATCTGCAACATCCTGAAGATTAACGATGAGGAGTTGGTGGTAGTGAACCGTATGTTTGGCTATGATGGTTTGGATATGCGCCAGACCTGTGAGAAGATCGTTCAGGACTATAACTTGAAGATGCTTGTGCTGACCTGTGGCACCAATGGCTCGTATGTGTTTACTGACGATGGTCTGACTTCTTTCCAAGACACACCAAAGGTAGAGGTGGCTGATACCGTAGGTGCAGGTGATTCGTTTACAGGTTCATTCTGCGCTTGTATCCTTAATGGCAAACCCGTACAGGATGCCCATAAGACAGCTGTTCAGGTGAGTGCCTTCGTCTGCACCCAGAACGGTGCTATGCCTATCGTACCAGAGAAGTTGAAAGCATAAATACTTGGACTATTTTTGGCTGCGAGGTTACTTTTCCCTGAAAAAGTGAGAATATTCGGGAGAAAATGAGTAACTTCGCAGCCAAAATAGTGTTTATATGAGCGTTCAGATAGAAGAAAGTTGGAAGCAGCATTTAGAGGGCGAGTTTGAGAAACCGTATTTCACACAGCTGACAACGGCGGTGCGGCAGGAGTATATGCAGACCACCTGTTATCCGCCAGGTAAACTGATATTCAATGCCTTTAATCTGTGTCCGTTTGACAAGGTGAAGGTGGTAATTATCGGACAGGATCCTTATCATGAACCAGGTCAGGCCCACGGACTGAGTTTCTCTGTGCAGGATGGTGTGCAGTTTCCACCCTCGTTGCAGAATATCTTCAAGGAGATCCAGGCCGATCTTGGTACACCGATCCCTGTTTCCGGCAATCTGACGCGTTGGGCAGAACAAGGCGTGTTGCTGCTGAATGCCTCGTTGACGGTGAGGGCGCATCAGGCGAACAGTCATAGTACGCTTGGTTGGCAGCAGTTCACTGATGCAGCGATCCAGGCATTAGCCACGCATCGCGAACATATAGTCTATATGCTCTGGGGCGGATATGCCAGGAGTAAGGCTTATATGATCGACAAGACCCGCAATTTGGTACTTGAAAGTGTACACCCCTCACCCTTGAGTGCCAATCGTGGTGGTTGGTTCGGCCAGCATCAGTTCTCCCGTTGTAACGCCTATCTCGAACAAAACGGCATGACTCCGATTGTATGGTAAAACAACTTCCTCCTATCATTCAAGTTGGCGATGTGCTGCTCTCGTCGGATATCCTGACGGAAAAGTTCTGTTGTGACCTTAGTGTATGCAAGGGCGAGTGTTGTGTGGAAGGCGATGCTGGTGCCCCTGTCACGTTGGAAGAAGTGGCAGAGATTGAGGATTGTCTGGATGTCGTATGGGATGATCTCTCAGCTTCGGCTCAGGCTGTGATAGACAAACAAGGAGTAGCGTATGTAGATACGGAGGCCGATCTTGTGACGAGTATTGTGAATGGAAAGGACTGCGTGTTTACCTATTACGGAGATATTGAGGACTGGCAGACACATCTGCCTATCCAAAACTGTTGTCTCTGTGCGTTGGAGAAGGCTTTCAGAAATGGCAAGACGCATTTCTGCAAACCTGTGAGTTGTGCACTCTATCCCATTCGTGAGAAGAAGTTGGGTGAGAATCTTGTAGGTCTGAACTATAACCGTTGGGCTGTCTGCAAGATGGCAGTGGCGAAAGGTATCCAGGAGAATCTGCGGTTGTACCAGTTCCTCCGTGAGCCACTGATACGTCGTTTCGGAGAAACGTGGTATCAGGAGCTGCTGGAGATGGTCGAGGAACTGAAGCGCCAGAACTACTTATGACTTCCTGTATTTTGACGGACTCATTCCCACGTGTTCCCTGAAGAATTTCCCCAGGAAACTTTGGTTGGGGAAGTGCAGTTCTTCAGCAATCTCTTTAATGCTCTTAATACTGTTTTTGAGCTGTACCCGCAGTTCCAGAATGATATAGTAATCGATCCATTCGTTGGGTGTGCGATGACTGACGGACTTCACGGATTCCGAGAGGTATTTCGGCGTGATGTCGAGCTCCTTGGCGTACCAGCTTACACGACGTTCGTACCTGAAGTGTTTCTCCACAAGTTTGATGAACTTGGTGAAGATAATCTCTTTCCTTGACTTGGGTTTGATGTCATTCTGTACCCGATAGATGATGTTACTCAGGTCGTAGAACATGGCTAACAACAGCGACTTAATAAGGTCTTTCTGGAAATGATTCCGTTTGTCGCTGATCTTCCCCTTGATCACCTGGAAATATTCCTTGAAGGTCTGGATCTCTTCCTCTTCCAGACTCATTACAGGATGAAGGCGTGAGAACAAGAAGAGCGAACTGATATCGCTGACATTCTTGATAATCTCTCGGAAGAAGTTGACTGACATGACCATGCACAAGCCCTCCATGTCGTCAGAGTGTTGATAGCTATCTACGATATGCCGATCGCTGACAACCAGGATATCTCCAGGCTTGATGACTTGTTTGATGGTATCCAACTGATACATGACCTCACCCTTGGTACACAACCCGATCATGATGAAGTTCATGTTGAGGGGCTCTTTGGGCACGGGCACCTCGTTGATCTGTTCTGTGAGAACCAGATCGTTGTCCAAATAGACAGCGCCACTCCAGCCCTTTGCCCTGATGATATCTGTTTCCTTAATATTTGAATTTACCACGTTTTGATATTTTGAGTTTTACCTGCTTTCAGTTTGATGGTCTTTTGCTGACCATTATATAATAAGGTGACGGTACTGTTGGTTTTTGCCTTTATGCTACAGTCACGTACCTTACCATCTTTCCATTTGAAGTTCACCTCGAAGCCCCCACGGGCACAGAGACCACTGACGCAACCATCCTTCCACTGTTCAGGAAGGGCGGGTAGCAGTTCGATTTGGTTGTCGCCGCTCTGCATCAGCATCTCACAGACGCCAGCCGTTCCGCCGAAGTTTCCATCAATCTGGAAAGGCGGATGGGCATCAAAGAGGTTGGGGTAGGTGCCGCCTCCCTTACTGTAATTGGGCATGTTGCTTTTCTCCGGTGCGACGGCAGTCAACAGTTTACGGTATATCTGATGGGCTTTCTCCCCATTCTTCAGTCGTGCCCAGAGGTTGATGCGCCAGCCCGTACTCCAGCCTGTTGTCTCATCGCCTTTGATCTCTAATGAGCGGGCAGCTGCCTTCTGCAGTGTGGGATCAGTCAGATGACTGCCAGGATAGAGGCCGATGAGGTGGCTCTGGTGACGATGCTGGAAATCCCAGTCGTCCCAGTCATAATACCACTCATTCAGATCACCCATGTGTCCGATGGTATAAGGGTGCAGCTTGACTAAAGCCAGCTCCATATCCTTGTTCCTCTCGCCTAAGATACGCCCTGCTGCAATAGTGTTTGTAAGCAGTTCGCGGATGATGGCGAGGTCGGCAGTACCACCATAGCAAGTGACACCATGATAACCTTTGTCTGTCTTATACTCGTTCTCCGGTGAGGTGCTGGGGGCTGTGATCAGTTCTCCTGGCTGCTTGGGATTCTCGATGAGCCAACGCAGACAGAAACGGGCTGCACCCTTCATCAGCGGATAGGCCACCGTCTGCAGGTAGGTTTTGTCTTGCGTAAACTGATAGCGCTCCCATAGCGTGTTCACGAGCCATGCACCACCCATATTCCAATTGGCCCACATCGGACTCTCATTCTTCTCGCCTACAGGGTTTGTCATGGCCCAGATGTCTGAGTTATGGCTTGAGCACCAGCCTTCGTCGATGCCGTAGTAGTTCTTTGCCGTATAGACACCATTGGCAGCGAGGGATTGTATAAAGCCATCGAGGGGTTGCGCCATCTCTGCGAGATTCGCCACGAAGACAGGCCAGTAGTTCTCTTCAAGATTGATGTTCACGGTGTAGTTTCCTCGCCAAGGAGACCAGAGGTGGGGTGTCCAGAGCCCCTGCAGATTGGCAGGTACGCCCTCCGTCCGTGAGCAGGAGATCAGCAGATAGCGTCCATATTGGAAATAAAGCTCTTCTATGTAACGACTCTTCCCGCCGTCATCGGTATAGTCTTTTAAGAGCTGAGAGGTAATAGCTGAGAGGTGAGCGGTTTCTTTGCTGCCTCCGAGGTCGATCTTCACCCGATCGTAGATAGCCTTATAATCAGTCAGATGACGTGCATAGAACTCATCGAAGCTGTAGTTCTGAGTGTGCCAGATGTCATTGGCGGCATTCTCTAAATAGGGAGCGCCCTCTTTTACAGGATGTTTGTCGAAACCATTAAAGCTCGTCTCATTGATCAGATAGAGGATGACCTCTTTCGCATGAGTGATTGTCAGGGAGGAGTCACTTGCCATTACATCGCCATCGGTCTTCACTGAGAGCATCGTACAGAAGTGGATGCTCTCGTTGGCATCGCCAGTGGCATGACCTGTCATCGTGAGTTGGGTAGGGATGGCTTTGACATGATGGGGCACCTGTGCCGTCAAAGCAATCTTGCAGTTGATGTCGCCTCTGAGGCGGATGGCTATCAGCTTGTCAGGATTGGAAGCGAAGTATTCTCTGGTGATGACTTTCCCATCGCGCACATACCTATCTTTTATAATAGCAGAGTCAAGGCTCAATGAGCGATGATAGTCGCTGACGGTTCCAAGTCCCAGATCCTTGATATGCAACGTACCCAGCGGCTGGAAATACTGCGAGTTCGGTCCCTGCACATAGTGTTGCAATGAGTCTGCAAGTTGATAGTCCTCATTGAAGAGGGCTTCACGGATTTTCGGAATCCACTGATGGGCATCTGCATCAAGGTTTCTGTCCACAGGCTTACCTGTCCACAAAGTGATGTCGTTCAAATAGATGATATTGTCGTCTGTACCACCATAGACCAAAGCCCCCAACTTGCCGTTGCCGATGGGCAACGATTCTTCGAAGAAATCGGCAGGACGGTCGTATTGCAGTACCATCGGTGCTTGTTCCTGAGACGATGTCGTCAACGTGGTTACCAACATGGCCATCAATAGAGTTTTTCTCATAAACAGATGATTTTAGCTATTTCGCTTGCAAAGATACAAAAGATTTTGTATATTTGCGGCATAAAACTATAAAAATAAAAACTTATGCAACCACTGAAGACCCTGAACGACATGATAGTCTTCCTCCAGCAGCGAGGCGATAAGAAACGTGTAGCAGTTGTATGTGCCAATGATGCCAGTACTCGTTATGCTGTGGAGAAAGGCCAGGAAATGGGATTTATCGAACCGATTTATGTGGATGGCGACGACAAGGAGGAGTGTGCCCGTCGCGCTGTAGCCCTTTGTAAGAACGGAGAGGCTGATATCCTGATGAAAGGACTGATCAATACGGATGTAATCCTGCGTGCGATCTTGGATCGTGAGACTGGAATCCTGCGTCCTGGGCATGTACTGACTCATATCGCGATGGCAGAGATTCCCAGATACGAGAAACTGCTGTTCTTTACGGATGCGGCTGTGATCCCTGTTCCGACGGATGCCCAGCGCCGTCAGCAGATCCACTATGTGAACTATGTCTGTCATGCACTTGGTATCGAGGAACCTAGAATCTCACTTATCCATTGTGCAGAGAAAGTCAGCGCCAAGACGTTCCCTTATACCGTTGATTATCTGGAGATTATTGCTGAAGCCCAGACTGGTGCCTTTGGCAGATGTATCATTGACGGACCACTTGACCTGAAGACCTCACTAGATAGTGTGAGTCTGAGGGAGAAGGGTATTCACTCTGTGATCGACGGACAGGCTGATGCCTTGATCTTTCCTGATATCGTGGCAGGAAACGTGTTCTATAAGACCATCACGCTTTTCGGCTATGCCAAGACGGCAGGTGTGTTGCAGGGTACCCAATGCTGTTGTGTGTTGCCCTCTCGTGCTGATAGTCCTGATTCCAAATACTACTCCTTAGCCCTTGCTGCGATATGATGATTCTTGTGATCAACCCAGGTTCTACCTCCACGAAGATGGCTGTTTTCGAGGATGAGAAACCGATCCTGTTGCGTACCATCAACCACTCGGCAGAAGAACTGGCGCCCTTTGAGGATGTGTTGGAACAGAAGGACTTCCGTCGCCAGTTGGTGATTGACGAACTTCAGCGGGCAGATATCCCCATCAACTTCGATGCCGTTATTGGACGAGGCGGACTGGTGAAGCCTTTAGAAGGTGGTGTCTATGAGATCAACACCCTGATGGTGCGTGATACCTTGAGTGGTATCGCGATGCACAATCATGCATGTAACCTGGGCTGTCTGATTGCTTATGAGATTGCAGAAAAGATAGATGACTGTCGATCCTTTATTGCTGATCCTGGTGTGGTGGATGAACTCAATGACTATGCCCGTATCTCTGGTTCTCCGCTGATGAAGCGCATCTGTATCTGGCATGCCCTGAATCAGAGAGCCATTGCACGCCGTTATGCGGCTGGTATCGGAAGAGAATATGAGGATCTGAACCTGATTATCTGTCACATGGGAGGTGGCATCTCCATTGCGGCCCATCAGAAGGGTAGGGCTGTGGATGCCAATAATGCACTCGACGGTGAGGGGCCATTCTCACCAGAACGTGCTGGTTCGTTGCCAGCCTCTGATCTGATACGGCTCTGTTTCAGTGGCAAATACACAGAGAAGCAACTGCTGAAGCGGATAGCAGGGCAGGCTGGACTTAATGCCCACCTTGGCACCAACGATGTAAAGGAGATCATCCGCAAGATTGAGGATGAGGGTGATGAGCATGCCAAACTGATCCTTGATGCGATGATTTATCATGTGGCGAAGAACATTGCAGCTGAGGCCGCTGTACTTTGTGGTGAGATTGATGCCATCCTGTTGACTGGCGGACTGGCGCGTTCAGAATATATCGTCAGTCGATTGCGTCGTCGGATTGGTTTCTTAGGTCATGTCTATTGCTTCCCAGGAGAGGATGAGATGGGCGCCCTTGCCCTCAATGCCCTTGATGTTCTTCGTGGCAAGCGTCAGGCTAAGATTTATACTTAATTTAAATTTATGTTCACGGACGATGAACATACGTTCATGGGCGATGAACATAAGTTCGCGGACGGCGAACATAAGTTCACGCACCGTAAACATAAAATATATACCAAACGACTATAATTTACTGGTAAAGCTCCTGAAGAACTGAGACGGACTTCAGTTCTGGGAAGTCGGGAATATGCAGGCGATAGTAGATGAGCGATACTTCCAACAGACGGTTGCGCTCTTGATGCGACATGCGGAACAGGTGCATCGTGGGGAAGTCCATACGCATCATCAGCTGTATCTTCTCGGCTTCCTGGGGATGAAGGAAGTCGCGATGTACTGGCGGAGTTGATAGGAATACACTCTCACGAAGGTCGAAGTAATCGCCAGTCTGGTAGTGGTCGAGATTAGGATAGAAACCTAGGAAGCGGGAGAGTCGCATGAGAAACACGAGATGGAAGTTGGCGAAGCGATCTGTCTGGGCATCGAGCCATTGGATGCTGTTGACGATATAGTCGAACAACGGTTCGTTGTGCTGTTCAGAACGGAGCGCGTAATAGAGGAATTCAGCAATGAACAGGGAGATAGAGAGTTTGTTGGGATCGAAAGGAATCGATGAGAAAGGCGAAGCCAAACGGACATCCGACAGTTTCTGGAGTTGGAACTTGGGCCGTAGGTCGGATTCTATCTCAAGTAGTGTCAGCGGTTGGAAAAGCTGTTTCTTAATCTTACCTTTTACAGATTTCGGGATACTGACAATAAATGATTGTCGCCCCTGACTTCGTGTAAACATATCCACAATCAGTCGGGTCTCACCATATTTCAGGGAATGGAGCACAATGGCTTGCGTTTTTGTCAACATACGCTGCAAAGATACAATAAACATTGAACATTGAACCTTGAACATTGAAGTTTTTTAGGTCGCATTAGTTAATAATTCTTAATTGTGATTAGAAAGTTTAAAGTTCAGAGTTCAAAGTTCAAAAAAAGAAGTACCTTTGCACCCGCTAAAATGCGATGGTCCCATCGTCTATCGGCTAGGACAAGAGATTTTCATTCTCTAAAGAGGGGTTCGATTCCCCTTGGGACTACCAAATTTAAATCCGTCATCTGCACAGCCAGTGCTACTGAATATCGGGAACGGTGGCGGAGGGCATCCAAAAAGGTGTCCGCCCAGGGCAGTTTTCATGACGCAAGACCCATAAGCTTTATATTAACAACAAAATTTTCATAAAAAAAATGGCAAATCACAAATCATCAGTGAAGAGAATCCGCCAGGACAAGAAAAAGGCGCTTCACAATCACTACTACGCAAAGACTATGCGTAACGCTGTGCGCAAGCTGCGCGCTATGACTAACAAGGAAGAGGCTGTTGCTCTGTATCCGAAGGTACAGAAGATGCTGGACAAGCTGGCTAAGACCAACATTATCCACAAGAACAAGGCCGCTAACCTGAAGTCAAGCCTCGCTCTGCACATCAACAAGCTGGGATAATAAATCGCTATTATACAGACTTGAACCGCAGCCCGAAAGGGTTGCGGTTGTTTTTTGTAGTTTTTTAGCAGATAAACTATGTTTATCTGACTTTTTTTTTGTACCTTTGCAACCAATTAGTGAAACAAAGGAAAATGACAGAAGAACAACTGAACCAAGAACAAAACTATTCCGCGAGTAACATTCAGGTACTCGAGGGTTTGGAAGCCGTACGTAAACGCCCTGCGATGTACATTGGTGACATCAGTGAGAAGGGTCTTCACCATCTGGTCAACGAGACCGTCGATAACTCTATCGATGAGGCGATGGCCGGCTATTGTACGCATATCGAAGTAACTATCAATGAGGACAATTCTATCACCGTACAGGATAACGGACGTGGTATCCCTGTAGATGAGCATGAGAAGATGCACAAGTCGGCCCTTGAGGTCGTGATGACTGTGCTGCATGCCGGTGGTAAGTTTGATAAGGGCTCCTATAAGGTGTCAGGAGGTCTCCACGGTGTGGGTGTCAGCTGTGTGAACGCACTCTCAACCCACATGCTGTCTCAGGTTTATCGTAACGGTCACATCTATCAGCAGGAGTATGAGAAGGGTAAGCCTCTCTACGATGTGAAGATTGTGGGTGATACGGATAAGACAGGCACACGTCAGCAATTCTGGCCTGATGGCAGTATCTTCACCACCACAGAATATAAGTACGACATCATTGCCCGTCGTATGCGTGAGCTGGCTTATCTGAATGCTGGTATCACCATCACACTGACTGACCTACGTCCTGATGAGGAGGGTAATCTCCGTCAGCCGGAGGTGTTCCATGCTAAGGACGGTCTGAAAGAGTTTGTCCGTTACGTGGATCGTCATCGTACGCACCTCTTCGACGACGTGATTTATCTGAAGACCGAGAAGCAGGGCACGCCTATTGAGGTGGCTGTGATGTATAACACCGATTATAGCGAGAATATCCACTCTTATGTGAACAATATCAATACCATCGAGGGTGGTACTCACCTGATGGGTTTCCGTGCGGCTCTTACCCGTACGCTGAAGGCTTATGCTGATGCCGATCCTCAGATCTCCAAGCAGATAGAGAAGGCTAAGATTGAGATTGCCGGTGAGGACTTCCGCGAGGGCCTTTCTGCAGTCATCTCCATCAAGGTGGCAGAACCTCAGTTCGAGGGTCAGACGAAGACGAAGCTGGGTAACTCTGAAGTGGCTGGTGCCGTTCAGCAGGCTGTTGGTGAGGCACTGACTAACTATCTGGAGGAGCATCCCAAGGAGGCTAAGCTCATCTGTGACAAGGTGGTACTCGCTGCCACAGCTCGTATTGCTGCCCGAAAGGCTCGTGAGAGCGTACAGCGTAAGAACCCGATGACGGGTGGTGGCCTGCCAGGTAAGTTGGCTGACTGCTCTAATAAGGATCCTAAGGAGTGTGAGATCTTCCTCGTCGAGGGTGACTCTGCTGGTGGTTCGGCTAAGTCGGGTCGTGATCGTCACTTCCAGGCGATTCTGCCTTTGCGTGGTAAGATTCTGAACGTGGAAAAAGTTCAGTGGCATCGTGTCTTTGAGTCGGAGTCAGTGATGAACATCATCCAGAGTATCGGAGTTCGCTTTGGCGTTGAGGGCGAAGGTGATCGTGAAGCCAATATTGACAAGCTGCGCTACAACAAGATTATCATCATGACCGATGCCGACGTCGATGGTTCTCACATCGACACACTGATCATGACACTCTTCTACCGCTTTATGCCGCAGGTGATTCAGGGGGGACACCTCTATATCGCTACTCCGCCGCTCTATAAATGTACCTACAAGAAGCAGTCTGAGTATTGCTACACAGAGCAGCAGCGTCAGGCTTTTATTGACAAATACGTAGCTGGTAACGGAGAGGACAAAGCCCTGCATACCCAGCGCTATAAAGGTCTTGGTGAGATGAACCCAGAGCAGCTTTGGGAGACCACCATGAATCCTGAGAACCGTCTGCTCAAGCAGGTGACGATTGAGAATGCCGCTGAGGCTGATGAGATCTTCTCCATGCTGATGGGTGATGACGTGGAGCCTCGTCGTGAGTTTATCGAGAAAAATGCTACCTATGCAAACATTGATGCATAAGTCGCGATAATCATAAAGAAAAAGGAGCGCTGGTAAGTTCAAAACTTCCAGCGCTCTTTTTTATTTCAGTCCTCAAATCGATCAGACAAACTTGATGGTTCCCTGAACAGGCTCAGTGTTATCTGCAGGATTGTTGTCATCAACAAACACCTCACCATTAGCCTGGCTGTTGATGCTGTCAAGAATTTCACGTGTGCGCTTATAGGTAGGTGTCTGCTCAACAGCAGAGATGACATCGTCATTATCCAGATCCTCAGGACGGAACAGATAGATGTTTGGACGACGTTTATAACGCTTGGTGCTGTTCTCTCCGCCATAATAGCGGTTACGGCGATCTTGCTTCTGTGCGGCCTTCTCCTGTTCGGCAGCAATACGGTTAAGGTCTTCCTGACTCTGTTTTCTCAGATGACTACCCATACCATCAACATCTTCGATACCGAAACCTGTAGCAAGGATAGTAACTTTAACCTTTTTACCCAGTTCGAGGTCAGTAGCCAGACCCCACTTGATTTCAAAGTCATTGCCAAACTTCGACATGAAGTCGTTGACGTCGTTCATCTCCTCCATCATCAGAGATGTCTGACCATCCTTAGATCCTGCAAATGAGATAGAGAGCAGTATCTTCTTTGAATTGAAGATATCGTTATCGTTAAGTAATGGAGAGTTCAAGGCATCGTCAATAGCTTTCTTCACGCGTCCTTCGCCTTCACCGTAACCTGTTGACATAATAGCGACACCACCATCTTTCAGAACTGTCTTCACGTCGTTGAAGTCAAGGTTGATCAGTCCATGAACGGTTATGATCTCAGCGATAGACTTAGCTGCGATGCTCAGTGTATCATCAGCCTTGCCAAAAGCATCGAGTACTGACAGCTCAGGATAGATCTCACGAAGGCGTTCATTGTTAATAACCAATAAGGCATCAACGTGCTTTGACATCTCCTCCACGCCGTCAAGCGCCTGGTCGATCTTTCGGTCACCTTCGAAACGGAAAGGAATAGTGACGATACCTACTGTCAGAATGCCAAGTTCTTTGCTGACACGGGCAATAACTGGGGCTGCACCTGTACCTGTACCACCGCCCATACCAGCAGTGATAAATGCCATGCGTGTACCATCGTTCAGCATGTTACGGATATCTTCGATACTCTCCTCAGCTGCCTGACGGGCTTTTTCTGGTTTGTTACCAGCACCAAGGCCTTCCTTACCCAACTGTAGGTGTACGGGTACGGGTGAGTCGTTCAGGGCCTGATTGTCTGTGTTGCAGAGAACGAAGGTTACGTCGTGGATACCTTCTCTGTACATGTGGTTGACAGCATTACCACCACCACCACCGACACCAATCACTTTGATGATGCTCTGTCCTTTCTCCGGTGCTCCGAAGTCCAGGATATCTATGT
>JAEEGI010004964.1_pt1 | contig 30812 bp, 20 predicted proteins | sample 8958751 | NCBI WGS metagenome assembly JAEEGI01 (sample SAMN16246545, study PRJNA631951) | gut metagenome | biome: gut microbiome; feature: rumen; material: KS-attached | host: Bos | place: Iran: Karaj | collected 2018-10 | reverse complement strand
TCTGACCCTTAACCGGCTGTTGCACGAGATGGTCGAGGCGGGTTGTGAGTATGCCTTCATGGAGGTGAGCTCGCATGCGTGTGTTCAGCGCCGCATCGAGGGCATCACCTTTGCTGGAGCCATTTTCACCAACCTCACCCGTGATCACATGGATTTCCACAAGACAGTGGACAATTATATCGCTGCCAAGAAGATGTTCTTTGACGCATTGCCCGCCGGCGCCTTTGCCCTGGTCAATGCCGATGACAAGGTGGGTGAAGTGATGTTGCAGAACACCCGTGCCGACAAGTACCGCTACTCCCTGCGCACCCTCACAGATTATAAGGGCCGCATCGTGGAATCACGCCTTGACGGTACAACCCTGGAACTGAACGGAAATCAGGTGGAGGTGCTGTTCACAGGCCGTTTCAATGCCTATAATCTGCTGTCGGTCTATGGCGCCTCGCTGTTGCTCGGCTTTGACCCGCAGGAAGTGCTTGTGAAGATGAGCCTGCTCGAACCGGTAGCCGGTCGTTTCCAGACGATGCGCTCTCCCCGTGGCTATACCGCTATCGTGGACTATGCCCACACCCCCGATGCCCTGGTCAACGTGCTCGATACCATCCGCGAGGTGGTGGGCACCAGTGGCAACATCATCACCGTGTGTGGTTGTGGCGGTGACCGTGACCGTGGCAAGCGTCCCATCATGGCCCGTGAAGCAGCCGTGCGCAGCGACCGTGTGGTGCTTACCAGCGATAACCCCCGCACCGAGGACCCCGACGCCATCCTGCGCGAGATGGAGACCGGTCTGCCCGAGGATGCACGTCCCCGCACGCTTATCATTACCGACAGGCGTCAGGCCATCCGCACCGCTTGCCAACTGGCTCAGCCCGGTGATGTAGTGCTAGTAGCGGGCAAGGGTCACGAGGATTATCAGGAAATCAACCACGTGAAACATCATTTTGATGACCGTGAGCAGATTGCCGAGGTGTTCTCGACAGAAAAATAACTGATTATTAATAACTTAACAAGATACAGGTTATGTTATACCATCTTTTCCACTTCCTCCAGCAGTATCATGTGCCAGGTGCACGACTGTTCGAGTACATTACGTTCAGGTCAGGATTCGCGTTCATCCTGTCGCTGTTTATCGGCATAGTCATCGGCCGTCGCATCATCTTCAAGCTCAAGGAACGCCAGATGTGTGACAAGGAACGCGAAGAAAAACTGGGCGGCAATTCCGCCAAGCAGGGTACGCCCACTATGGGAGGTCTCATCATTATCATCTCGATTCTGGTGCCTATCCTCCTGTTGGGTAAGCTGAACAACATCTATATGCTGCTCATGATTGTCTCTACCCTGTGGTGCGGCGCTCTGGGTTTTGCCGATGACTACATCAAGGTCTTCCATCACAACAAGGAAGGTCTGAAGGGCAAATTCAAGATTGTCGGTCAGGTGGGTCTGGGACTGATTGTGGGCCTCACCATGTATCTGAGTCCAGCCATCGTAATGAACGAGCAAGTGCATGTCACTAACCGAAACGAGACGCCCGAACTGGTGGAAATCCACAAGTCACAGGCTGTGAAGGCCACTAAGACTACTTTGCCCTTTGTGAAGAACCACAACTTTGACTACGCTTACTTCACGGGCTGGATGGGCAAATACAAGCAGGCTGGCGGTTGGATTCTGTTCATCCTGATGACCATCTTTGTCATCACTGCTGTGAGCAATGGTGCTAACTTGACCGACGGTGTAGACGGCCTGGCTACTGGTACGTCGGCTATCATCGGAGTTGCCCTAGCCATCATGTGCTATCTGGGTGGTAACGTCATCTATTCGTCCTACCTGAATATCATGTACATCCCGGATAGCAGTGAACTGGTAGTGTATGCCGCGGCATTTATCGGGGCAACCATCGGCTTCCTGTGGTACAACTCGTTCCCGGCCCAGGTGTTCATGGGTGATACGGGCAGTCTGTGTCTGGGTGGCATCATCGCGGTGTTTGCAGTGCTCATCCGCAAGGAGTGGCTCATTCCCCTGCTGTGCGGTATCTTCCTCATCGAGGAGCTGTCGGTTATCATGCAGGTATGGTATGTCAAGCGTCATAAGGGGAAGAATATGCGACTGTTCAAGATGACGCCCTTGCATCATCATTTCACTGCCGACCCCGCCAAGATTACCTGGGACTATAAGATTAAGACGCCTGACCATCGCATCCCCGAGGCCAAGATTGTGATGCGTTTCTTCCTGGTGAGCATTCTGTTGGCGGCATTGACATTTGTGACGCTTAAAATACGTTAAACTCAAGAATAATAGGTAAATAACGATATGACTAAACGATTAGTAGTTTTAGGCGGAGGCGAGAGCGGTGCCGGTGCTGCGGTGCTTGCTAAGGTTAAAGGCATGGACGTGTGGCTGAGTGATGCCGGCAAAATCGGGCAGGATTATAAGGACCTGCTTGACAAGTATGGCGTCGCATGGGAGGAAGGCGGACACACCCCTGAGAAAATCCTCAATGCCGACGAGATTGTCAAGAGCCCCGGCATCCCCGACACGGCACCCATGGTCGCCCAAGCCATCGAGAAAGGTATCCCCATCGTGAGCGAGATTGAGTTCGCAGGCCGCTATACCGACGCCAAGATGGTGTGCATCACCGGCAGCAACGGCAAGACCACGACCACCAAACTGACCTATCATATTTTCAAGAAGGCCGGCTTGAACGTGGGACTGGCCGGAAATGTGGGTCGCAGCCTGGCCTTGCAGGTGGCTACCGAGCATCACGATGTGTATATCATCGAGTTGAGCAGTTTCCAGCTGGACAACATGTATGAGTTCAAGGCCAATGTGGCCGTGTTGCTCAACATCACGCCCGATCATCTGGACCGCTATGATTACAAGATGGAGAACTATGCCGCTGCCAAGTTCCGCATCACCCGCAACCAGACCGGTGACGACTCGTTCATCTTCTGGCAGAACGATCCCATCATCGCTTCACAGCTGCGCCAGCACCATCTCGAGTCGAGGCTGTTGAGCTTCTCCGGCGACGATGATGACCGCTGTGCCGCATGGGTGCACCAGGGTGTGCTCAACTTCAACGTGGACGGTGACCGCTGGGACATCCCCCGTGACGAGTTGGCGCTCAAGGGCCTGCACAACGTCTATAACACCATGGCGGCAGGCTTGTCGGCACAGGTGTTCGACATCCGCAAGGACGTCATCCGCGAGGCGCTGGCCGACTTCGAGGCTGTGCCTCACCGCCTGGAGTATGTCGATACGGTCGACGGTGTGCGCTACATCAACGACAGCAAGGCCACCAATGTCGATGCCTGCTGGTATGCGCTCGAGAGTGTCAATGAGCCGTGTGTGCTCATCCTGGGCGGCATTGACAAGGGCAACGACTACAGCCAGATTGAGCCCTTGGTCAAGCAGAAGGTCACTGCCATCGTCTGCCTGGGCAAGGACAATGCCAAGCTGCACGCCTTCTTTGACGGCAAGGTGCCCGTCGTGACCGATGCCTCGAGCATGCCCGAGTGTATGGACAAGTGCCGCAGTCTGGCCCGCAATGGCCACACCGTGCTGTTGTCGCCGTGCTGCGCCAGCTTTGACCTGTTCAACGGCATGGCCGACCGTGGCAACCAGTTCAAGGAGTGTGTCAAGCAGATGAAAAACAATTAATTATAGCAGTTATCAGATTACTCATTCAACTATATTCCACCCCACTAAACATTCATTACTACTATGTCACCGAGTGAGAAAACCAACCGCTACAATGAGATATCGCAGAAGCATGGCGATCCCTGGATTTGGGGCATCTATATCATGCTCCTGCTCATCTCGATTGTAGAGAGCTACAGCGCTTCGAGCCGGGAAATCGCCAGCCAGGGCATCTATATGCCTATCATCAAGCAGTGCATCTTCTTGGGCATCGGTCTGGCGTGCGTCCTGCTGCTCCAGCGCGTCGATTACAACAAACCCTCGTTCCTGTACGCCATGGTGCCGGGACTTGCCATGTTCACGGTCGTGACCTTGGTGTATGTCATGTTCTTCGGACAGACCATCAACGGTGCACGCCGTGCAATGACCCTCATCCCTGGATTGCTGACCTTGCAGCCAGCCGAGTTGGCCAAGTTGTCGATAGTCACCCTGTTGTCATATATCTTCGCCAAGTCGCAGAAGAATCAGGACATCACTAACAAGGGCATGGTGATTGCGGCATGTGCTGTCGCATTGTATGGCGCCCTGATGATTCAGAGTGGCTTGACCAACACGCTGCTGCTGATCTCCATCAGCGGTTCGATGCTGCTCATCGGCGGTGCCCGCTTCAAGAAGATAGGCATCCTGATGGTCTTCTTCGGCGTCATGCTGGGTTTCTTCTATATCATCAAGAGCAATAACGAGAAGAAGGACGAAGTCCTCAGCGAGTGGAAGGTCGAAGCGCCGGCAAACGGGGACGCTGTCGATGACATGGTTACCGTGTCAACAGCTCAACAGGGAACTGCAAAATCCGGTTTTGGCCGCCAAAGTACTTGGGTCAAGCGTATCAAGGAGTGGATGAACCGCGATTCACTGGTTTATAGGCCCATCACCACCAAGAATCAGCAGGAGATGTTCTCACGCATGGCTCAGGCCCATGGTGGTTTGCTCGGCGTGGGAGTGGGCAAGTCGCGAGAGTGCAGCCGCCTGCCGCTGGCTTTCAGTGACTATATCTACTCGATTATCGTCGAGGAACTGGGATTCTTCTTGGGCGGCATGTTAGTGATGCTGCTCTACCTCTCATTGCTGGGACGTGCCGCGATGATTGTGCGGCGCAGCAAGCGCGTACTGCCATCGCTGCTGGTCATCGGCATGGCATCGTTCATCACGTTCCAGGCGCTGTTCCACATGGCCATCAATGTGGGCGTGTTCCCCGTTTCGGGACAGCCCCTGCCGCTCATTTCCAAGGGCGGTACGTCGATTATCGTGATTAGTATCGCCTTTGGCGTGATGCTGAGCGTGAGCCGCACCATCGCCAACTACGGCAACAAGAATAACAAGGCTGTCGCGACCTCCGAAATCGAGGGTCTGGATGCCGTCAACCCAACCGAAATACCTGTTAAAAATGTCTGGAAGTAAAAAACAACTCAAAGTCCTGGTCAGCGGTGGCGGAACTGGAGGACACATCTTTCCCGCCCTGTCCATTGCCAACGAAATGAGGCGCCGTCACCCCGACGCCAAGATCCTGTTTGTCGGAGCCGAGGGCCGCATGGAGATGGAGAAGGTGCCCGCAGCGGGCTATAACATCATCGGTCTGCCGGTCAGCGGTTTTGACCGCAAGCACCTGTTGCGCAATTTCAAGGTGCTGGCCCGCTTGTTCAAGAGCATGACGCTGGCCCGCAAGATACTCAAGGATTTCAAGCCCGACATCGCCATCGGTGTGGGTGGTTATGCCAGCGGCCCTATGCTCAAGGAGGCCCAGAAACAGGGCATTCCCACCTTGTTGCAGGAGCAGAACTCCTATGCCGGCGTGACCAATAAACTGCTGGCCTCCAAGGCCGACTGCATCTGTGTTGCCTATGAGGGCATGGAGCGCTTCTTCCCCGAGGACAGGATTGTGCTCACCGGCAACCCCGTGAGGCGCAACCTGCTGGACTGCGGTGCCACACCCGAGCAGGCCCGCCAGGCCATGGGTGCCGACCCCAACAAGAAGACCATCCTCATCATCGGTGGCAGCCTGGGAGCCCGCACCATCAACAACGCCATCATCCAGGGTCTGAAGGAAATCGGCGAGGCCTACGGCGTACAGGTCATCTGGCAGACCGGCAAACTCTATGACCAGCCGTGCCGTGAGGCGCTGGAGGCCTCGGGCGTGAAGAACGTGGTCCAGATGCCCTTCATCAGCAACATGGACATGGCCTACCGCGCTGCCGACCTCGTCGTCTCGCGTGCCGGAGCAAGTTCCATCTCGGAGCTGCAGTTGCTGGGCAAGGCGGTCATTCTGGTTCCATCGCCCAATGTGGCTGAGGACCATCAGACCAAGAACGCCATGGCCCTGGTCAACCGTGATGCCGCCATGATGGTCACCGATGCCGAAGCGTCGTCCCGTCTGGTGAGCACGATGCTCTCGACGGTTGTCGATGAGGAGATGACAGCCACGCTGAGCCGTAATGTGCAGCAGATGGCGCTGCGTGATGCTGCTGAGCGCATCGTCGATGAGGCCGAGAAAATCATTGACAGGAAATAAATCAATACACCCCATAATATCAACACTAGAAATAAATAGAAAGAATGAAAGAGTTTGATTCACTGTATTTTATCGGCGCCGGAGGCATCGGAATGGCTGCTCTGGAGCGCTACTTCCTTGCCCAGGGAAAACATATCGCCGGCTATGACCGCACACCGAGTCCTCTCACACACGCACTCGAGCAGGAGGGCGTGCACATCGACTATGACGAGGACCCTGCCCTCATCCCCGACTACTGCCGTAACCCCGAGCGCACGCTGGTGGTCTATACCCCCGCTGTGCCCGACACGCACCAGGGAATGGTTTACTTCAGGGAGAACGGCTTTAAGGTGATGAAGCGTGCCGCACTGCTGGGCGTGGTGACTGCCCACACCCGCGGCCTGTGCTTCGCCGGCACCCATGGCAAAACCACGACCTCGAGCATGGCAGCCCACATCCTGCACACTTCAGGCATCGGCTGCAACGCCTTTCTGGGCGGCGTGCTGCGCAATTACAACAGCAATTTCCTGCTGTCCTCAACGAGCCCCTATTCGGTCATCGAGGCCGACGAGTTTGACCGCTCGTTCCATCACCTGAGCCCCTATGTGGCTGTGGTGACCTCGACCGACCCCGACCACCTGGACATCTACGGCACTGCCGAGAACTACCTGGAAAGCTTTGCACACTTCACCGAACTCATCCAGCCCGGCGGAGCACTCATCGTCCACACCGGCTTGGCCCTCAAGCCGAGGGTAGGGGAGAACGTGAAGACCTATACCTACAGCCGCAACGAGGGCGATTTCCACGCCGAGGCAATCCGCAAGGGTGACGGCGAACTCACCTTTGACCTGGTGACGCCGTGGGAGCGCATCGCCGACATTAAGTTGGGTGTGCCAGTGGACATCAACATCGAGAACGCCATCGCTGCGATGGCAGCCTGCCGCCTGATCGACGTGCCTGCCGACGCGATGCGCGATGCCATTGCCACCTTCTTGGGCGCCGAGCGCCGCTTCCAGTTCTGGCTCAAGGAGCCTGGCCGCAACGGCAAGGTGATGATTGACGATTACGCCCACCACCCGGGAGAACTGCGCGCCAGCATCTCGTCGGTGCGTGACCTGTATCCCGGTCGCCGCTTGACGGTCATCTTCCAGCCCCACCTGTACACGCGCACGCGCGACTTCGCTCCCGAGTTCGCCTCGGCCCTGTCTCTGGCCGATGAGGTCATCCTGTTGCCCATCTACCCCGCACGCGAGGAACCCATCCCCGGAGTGACCAGTGAAATGATACTCGAACAGGTCACCAGCACAAAAAAATGCATTTACTCGAAAGAAAATTTGATTAAGTCAATACATTTGAGTAATTTTGACGTTTTATTGACAGCGGGTGCCGGCGATATCGCCAATCTGCTGCCTCAAATATGCGATGAATTCAAGAAACAATGACAGTGAAACGACTGATTCAATACGGCATTCTGGTGCTGCTGACGGTGGCTCTCATCGTCGGCACCGTCTGGGCCCGTGACAAGGCTCTGGATGAGAAATGCACGCGAGTCGAGGTCGAGGTCATCAATGCCGACAGCACGTCGTTTGTGACTCCTAGCGGAGTAATCGACGAGCTGCGCAGCCAGGGCATTGTTCTTGAAGGTAAGAGCATGGGCCGCATCAATGCCAGCGAGATCGAGGAGGCACTGAAAATGTCGCCTTACCTCGAGAGCGCCGACATCGTCAAGTGCCAGAATGGACGGCTGCTCATCCGCGTGAGCCAGCTGGTGCCCATCTTCAGGGTGTTTGACGGCGAGAGTTCCTACTATGTGAACCGCGCCGGCAAGCACATGTCGGCCAATGCCTACTACCACAGCGACGTGCCTGTGGTGCAGGGACACTTCACGCGCAAGTACCCCGCCACGCGTCTGCTGCCGCTCATCGACTATGTCGAGAAGGACTCGCTGCTGCACTCGCTGGTGACGATGTACTGCCTGCGTGACACCAACAACATCATCATCGTGCCGGCCATCAGCGGCCATGTGGTGAACATCGGTAATGCCTCCGACTTTGAGAACAAGTTTGCCAAGCTCAAACTCTTCTACCGCGAGGTGATGCCCAAGAAGGGGTGGAATACCTACGACACCATCTCGGTCAAGTGGAACCACCAGGTGGTAGCGACCCGACGCATCAAGGCGGTCCAGGAGTCCCTCCCGATCAACCTCGATGATGACGAGCAGGCTCCCGACCTCGAGACGGTCTCCTTGCCCGACAAGAACAATCCGGCCCAAACGCAGGCCGAGGCCCCCAAGGCTGACGACAAGCCCAAGGCCGAGACGCCCAAGAATGATAACCAAAACAAGAGTGGCGGAGGTCAAGAGGACAACAAGAAAACGACAAACAAGAAAACAAACTAAATATAGAACAAACTCATTAAATAAATATTTTCAATCATTTTTATGGAAAAGAACCAGTATATCGTAGCACTTGAAATCGGAAGCTCCAAAATCGTTGGAGCCATCGCCGAGAAATCATCGGCTGGATACTTGAGCGTTAGATACCTCCAGGAGGAGAAGCATATCAATAGCGTGAGATACGGTATCGTACAGAATGTCGAGAACATCAAGAGCGGCATCAACCACGTTCTCAAGACTCTCGAGGGAATGGTCGACGGCCGCATCACGCAGGTCTACCTCGGCGTGAGTGGACGCTCGCTGCACAGCATCGTGAGCGAGGTGAACCGCAGCGTCGGTTCCACCGAGTCCATCACCAAGGAGCTGATTGACCGCATCATCAACGAGGCAACCAGCACCCCCCTGCGCAACTATGACACCGTGGATGTCGTGCCCCGCGCCTATTATGTTGACAAGGTAGAAACCACCAACCCCGTAGGACAGTTTGGTTCATCCATAAAAATCAAGGTCAACCTGATTGTGGCCAAACCCGCACTGAAGCTCAACCTGAACCGACTGATGACCTTCGGCGTGCCTGCCAAGGACTATATCGTAACGCCCCTGGCTGTCGCCGAGCAGATCCTGAGCGAGAGCGACCGTGAACTGGGCTGCATGCTCGTTGACATGGGTGCCGAGACCACGACGGTTTCCATCTACAAGAACAAGGCGCTCATCTTCCTCAACACCCTGCCCCTGGGTGGACGCAACCTGACGCGTGACGTGATGAACGGTCTGAATGTGCTTGAGGAGACCGCCGAGAACGTCAAGAAGAACATCAACAACCCGCTTGACCCGAGCAATGTGAGCGACGTGGTCATTGAGGGCATCCCCGCTCGTGAGGCCGCCAACTATATCAGTGCCCGCACCGGAGAAATCATCGCCAACATCAACCAGCAACTGGCCGATGCCGGCGTTTCGTCTAACGACATCCAGAGCATCATCCTCATCGGTGGCGGTGCCCACCTGGGTGGCTTGCAGCAGAAGATGGAAGAGACCATCAAGATCAAGGTGCGCTTGGGACAGAACCCGCTCTCGATCAACATCCTCAACTCGAGCATCAACCGCATGGAGTACATCGAGGTGTTCGCACTGCTTGCCAAGGCTGCCGAGCTGATTCCCGACGGCGAGACCTGCATCGAGCTCAACAAGTATGCCGATGGTCCCGTATTCAGAGGTCCCGTGAACCCCGAGCCCGAGCCTGAACCCGACCCCGACCCCGAGTCTGAACCCAGGCGCAAGCCTAAAAAGACTTCTGGTCGCAGCCGCTGGGAGCGCTTGAGGGAGAAACTTTCCGGACTGATGACTGACGATGAATCTGATGAGGACGTCTAAACCGGATTGCAACGAATTCATTCACCGAAATTAAACAAACAAAACCAATATAGATTATGGCGAAAGATTTATTTGATGGAACTACCGAGGACTCTCGCAAGCAAGGCCAAGACATCATGTCCACTCTGGACAAGGACTCTGGATTCCAGGACAAGGAGAGAATGCCCACCATCATCAAGGTGATGGGTGTGGGTGGCGGTGGTAACAATGCCATCAACCACATGTATATGCAGAACATTGAGGGCGTATCGTTTGTCGTGCTCAATACCGACCGTCAGCAGCTCATGGAGTCGCCGGTGCCCAACCGCGTGTTGCTGGGACCGAACACCACCCACGGACTGGGTGCTGGTAACATCCCCGAAACCGCTAAGCGCGCCGCTGAGGAGAGCGAGAGCGAAATCGCGGCACTCTTTGACGACGCCACCAAGATGGTGTTCATCACCGCCGGTATGGGTGGTGGTACGGGTACGGGTGCAGCGCCTGTAGTGGCACGCATTGCCCATGAGAAGGGCGTGCTCACCATCGGTATCGTGACCATCCCCTTCCTGTTTGAGGGACCCAAGAAGATTCTCAAGGCGCTCGCCGGTGCCGATGAGATGGGCAAGTATGTAGATGCCCTGCTCATCATCAACAACCAGCGCCTGACCGAGATTTACAGCGATTTGGATTTCACCAACGCTTTCGGCAAGGCCGACGACACGCTGACCACTGCTGCCCGCAGCATCAGTGACCTGATTACAGTCAAGGGTGTTATCAACCTCGACTTCAACGATGTGAACACGACGCTGCGCAATGGTGGCGCTGCCATCATCAGTTCGGGTTACGGCATGGGTGAGCATCGCGTGACCAAGGCCATCGAGGATGCCCTGGAGTCGCCGCTGCTCAAGAACCGTGACGTCTATGGCTCGCGCAAGATCCTGATGAATGTCTATTTCAACCCCGACAGCGAGTCGCCGCTGCGCATGGGCGAGACGACCGAGATTCAGGACTTCATGGCCAACTTCGACCCCGATGTGGATGTGATCTGGGGTACCGCTCATGACCGCACCCTCGAGGATGGTCAGGTCAAGATCACCGTCCTGGCTGCCGGCTTCAACATTTCGCTCGATACCGAGGCTTCGGTACAGAGCGTTTCGGTACGTCGCGAGCCCGTGGTTGCAAAGAATCCCGCTACCGACACCGACCGCATCATGAAGGAGTATGGCGAGGATGCAGTCGTCAAGCAGACTTTGGCTCAGAACCGCGCCCGCTATATCGTGCTCACGCCCGATGAGATGGACGATGACGACGTCATCGACATGATCGAGAAGACGCCGACCTACAAGCGCAAGTCCGACTTCCGCAACCTCATCAAGGAGCGCCAGCAGGCGGTCGCCCAGGAGAAGCCCGTCGAGGTGCCCAAGTCGCCCAAGCGCGGTAGCAATGGAGGCGATTCCCCGACGATTGACTTCGGCGAATCTTCGTTCTAAGCATATAGAACAGTTCTATAAAGGCATCAAGGAGGCCCTGACAGCCCATCGACATGGGCTGTCAAGTGGCCGACAATTGAGCCAACCGATTCAACCCTAAAAAATAAGGAAACTAAGTACTGAAATATAATCATGCTGACATTACAACTCATCAACCAGGATCCCGAGGAAGTGATTCGCCGCCTTGCCGTCAAGCAGTTTGACGCCCGCGAGCCCATCATGCGCATCGTGGAACTGGACAAGCAGCGCCGTGCACTGCAGAAACAGCGTGACGACAATGCCGCCACACTTAATAAAATGGCCGCACAGATTGGTGCCCTCATGAAACAGGGCAACCGTGACGAGGCCGAGAATGTCAAGGCCCAGGTGGCTTCGCTCAAGACCTCCAACAAGGAGATTGATGACAGTCTCACTGCCGCCCAGGAGGAGATCAAGCAGATTCTGCTCAACGTCCCCAATGTCCCCTACAGTGGCGTGCCCGAGGGCCGTACTGCTGCGGACAACGTGGTCGAGAAGACCGGTGGCAAGATGCCTGAACTGCCTGCCGACGCTCTGCCCCATTGGGACCTGGCCAAGAAGTACAACCTCATCGATTTTGACCTGGGTGTCAAGATTACGGGTGCTGGATTCCCGGTGTATGTGGGCAAGGGCGCGCGCCTGCAGCGTGCGTTGATCCAGTTCTTCCTCGACGAGGCCGGCAAGGCTGGCTATGTCGAGATTGAGCCGCCCTTTGTGGTCAACGAGGCTTCGGGATTGGGTACCGGACAGCTGCCCGACAAGGAGGGCCAGATGTACCACTGCCAGGTGGACAACTTCTATCTGATTCCCACGGCCGAGGTGCCCGTGACCAACCTGTACCGCGATGTCATCATCCCGCAGGAAGAACTGCCCAAGAAGAACTGCGCTTTCTCGGCGTGCTTCCGCCGCGAGGCAGGCTCTTATGGTAAGGACGTGCGAGGCCTGAACCGCCTGCATCAGTTTGACAAGGTGGAAATCGTTCGCATCGAGCGCCCCGAGGATTCCTATGCCGCTCTCGAGGAGATGAAGGACCATGTGCAGGGACTGCTCGAGAAACTGGAACTGCCGTGGCACATCCTGCGCCTGTGCGGTGGTGACATGAGTTTCACTAGCGCCATCACCTTTGACTTTGAGGTATGGTCGGCAGCCCAGGAGCGTTGGCTCGAGGTGAGCAGTGTCTCCAACTTCGAGACTTATCAGGCCAACCGCCTCAAGTGCCGCTATCGTGGAGACGACAAGAAGACCCACCTGTGTCACACGCTCAACGGCTCGGCGCTCGCATTGCCGCGCATCGTCGCTGCACTGCTCGAGAACAACCAGACGCCCGAGGGTATCCGCATCCCCGCCGCGCTGCAGCGCTACACGGGCTTTGACATCATCGATTGACAAAGTTTAGACTACGGATTACGCGAATCATACTAATTCTGCTGCAATCATGCAATTAGAATAATTCGCGTAATCCGTGTTTTTATATAATTAAGGAGTGATGAAACGACAGGCTTGGCTCGATTACATCAAGTTCATCGCGATGACGCTCGTGGTGGTTTATCACACGCCTCCGCGCTATGATACTGCCCACGAGGCGGCCCTGTTCAACATGGGGGCGCCGGTGTTCTTCTTTGCGGCGGGCTACCTGTTCAACATCGCCAAGCAGCAGGGGTTCCTGTCTTTCCTGCGGCATCGGGCCCGCCAGCTGCTGGTGCCTTACACCACTTTTTTTGTCGCGTTCTATGCCCTGTGGCTCGTCGTGGGACGACGCATTGCTGGCCCCGAGGAGCAGGCCATCGACGTGCTCACGCCCCTGTGGCAATTCTTCCAGGGCACTCCTGACGTCGTCTTGGGCCCCTTCTGGTTCATCGCGGCCCTGTTCACCATGCAGGTCATCTATTATCCCATCAAGCGCTTGCTGGCAGGCTATTGGCCGCTGGTGGTCGCGTTGCTGCTGAGCCTCTCGTTGCTCATCATGCCCGACCTGCCGTGGTTCCGCTATTGGAATCTTGACAAAGCCTTCCTCTACATGCCCATCTACGCCATGGGCAACTGTTGCAGGCCGCTGGTGGACAAATTCTCTTTCTCTACACCCGCGCGCTCGCTGTTGTGGCTCCTGCTGGCGGCATTGGGCCTCGGGTTCCTCATCGTTGCCCCGCTCAACATCGACCGTGGCGTGGCCTATGTCCTTGCCCCAGAGGCCGTCATCTTGGTTTTGCCCCTGTACACGGCCGTCTGCAAGTGGCTGGAATCGCACTGTGGCACGAGCCGCGTCGCCCAGGTGGTCGCTATCACCGGTATCACTTACCTGGCCTTGCAGAACTACCTCATCGGGGTCATCAAGATTGTTGCCTCCCGCTTGATGGGGCCCGACATCTTTGATGACAATATCCTGCTCAAGGTCGTGATTGCCCTCGTTGTGATGGCCGTCCTCTATCCGCTGGCCCTGCTCGTTGAGCGCTATCTTCCCTGGATGGTGGGTAAATCCTATAAGCGCCGGATTCAGCAATAATCACCGAATCCGACGCATTACAGTCTGGCCTTTTGTTCTGTTTTTTTCTGAGTGGAGACGCAACATTTTGCGGCTCCAATCGTGTGGCATCGCCCAACTGCTAACCTCGAGACGCAACATTTTGCGTCTCTACAGGCCTCAGATAGATTACACTATAATTATATTATAATGTGGTTTACAGGGCGGCGACTGCGGCCTCGAGCTTGTGCATGGCCTGCTCGATGACGCTGCGTGGGCTGCCCATGTTGAAGCGCATGTGGCAATCGCCGGCAGCGCCGAACATCGTGCCCTCGTTCATCGCCAGACCTGCCCGGTTGCGGAACAGGTCCACCACCTGCTCGTGGGTGATTCCCAGGCCTCGGCAGTCGAGCCACACCAGGAATCCGGCCTGCGGCTTGATGGCCACGATGCCGGGGATGTGCTCACGGCAGTACTGCTCCACATAGTCCACGTTGCCCTCGATGTAGTGCAGGCACTCCTCGAGCCACTGCTTGCCGTTGCGGTAGGCAGCCTCGGCGGCGATAATCGACGTGAAGTTGGCGTTGCACAGCTCGTTGAGTTCAATCCACTTGAAGAACGGCTCGCGCAGTTCGGGATTCTTCACGACGCACCATGAACTCTTCAGGCCGGCGATGTTGAACGTCTTGCTGGGGGCGCCGCAGGTCACGGTGATAGCCGCTGCCTCGTCGCTGACCGTAGCCATCGGGGTGTGCTTGTGGCCGTAGAGCATCAGGTCACCGAAGATCTCGTCCGAGAAGATGAGCACATTGTGCTTGTAGGCCATGTGGGCCACTTGGCGCAGCACCTCGGGTTCCCAGGCGATGCCGATGGGATTGTGGGGGTTGCACACGACCATCATGCGCGGCTTTTCCTTTTCGAAGATGCTCTCCAGCTCCTCGAAGTTCATGCGGGCATAGTTGTCCGGGGTGGGAATCAGCTCGTTGTTGATGGCGATGCGGCCGTTACCCTCGATCACGTCCTTGAAGGGGTAATACACGGGCTGCTGGATGACGATTTTGTCGCCCGGCTTGGTGAAGAAATTCACCGCCAGTCCGAAACCGGTGACGATGCCTGCCACAAAGGTCACCTCCTCGCGGGTGAACACGAAGCCGTTGCGCTCGCGCTGCCAGTCGATGATCGACTGCCAGTACTCGTCATACAGGCAGGTGTAGCCGTAGATCGGGTGGTCGGCAAAGCGGTGCACCAGTGCCTCGGTAATCTCGGGGCATACGGCGAAATCCATGTCGGCAATCCACAGCGGCAGCAGGTCGTCGCGGCCGTAGTCTTGCTTGAGTACCTCTATTTTCTTGCATTGCGTGCCATGGCGGTCAATGCATTGATCAAAGTCATATTTTGCCATTGTCGTAAAAGACTTAAGGTGGTTTACCACGTTTATAATTTTCGCCGGCAAAGATAAGGTATTTTCACGAATAATGACTACTTTTGTGGACCTTAAATATTTAGGAACAATATAGAAGTTGGCCCGTCAGTTGTATTAACCGCCATTCTGTTGCAGGGTCTGGACCAACTACTGTCAACTTAAATGATAATACGAGATGAACAAGACCATCCATTTCATCAAAATGCACGGTGTGGGCAACGACTACATCTTTGTGGACACGACATTGTATCCGATTCCTGACCCCCAGGCGCTCTCCGTCGTCTGGAGCCGTTACCACACGGGCATCGGCAGTGACGGCCTGGTGCTCATCGGCCGTTCACCGTCACCCGAGGCCGACTTCACCATGCGCATCTTCAACGCCGACGGCTCCGAGGGCCTGATGTGCGGCAATGCCAGTCGCTGCATCGGCAAGTACGTCTATGAACGTGCGCTGACCGACAAGACCAGCCTGCGCCTGCTCACCGCCTCGGGCATCAAGACACTGGACCTCGATGTCGCCGACGATGGCACCGTCACGGCGGTCACCGTCGATATGCTTGCCCCTGTGCTCGATGATCTGCACTTGTTCCTGCCCGAAGGTGACGTGCTGCCTGAGGGCACCTTCGTCTCGATGGGCAATCCCCATTACGTCATCTTTGTCGATGACCTCGATGCCGTGGACATCGCTACGCGCGGTGCCATGCTGGAGTATCATCCCCGTTTCCCCGAGCGCTGTAACATAGAGTTTGCCCAGGTGCGTGACGACGGCATCCGCATGCGCGTGTGGGAGCGTGGCAGCGGTATCACTATGGCTTGTGGCACAGGCGCTTGTGCCACCGCAGTCGCTGCAGCCGTCACTGGCCGTTCCGGTCGTCGCAGCCGTGTCATCATGGACGGCGGCACGCTCGACATCGAGTGGCGCGAAACCGATGGCCACGTCTATCTCACAGGCCCCGCCACCATCGCCTTTGAAGGCGACATTGAGGTATAGTTTAGCTGATTCCTTTGTGGCTAAGATTTGCCTAATGTATTAAAGCTATCAGTGACTAATTGTTTGATTGCTTCATGATGTTTAATTATTTCGTCTCTCCACCAAATTTTTTCGGTTATCGAAGATTTACGCTTGTTGACATTCACTATATCCATCATCATTTTTTGTTTCAGACTATCGATTCCTGATTTTTGATAATGTTCAGTTTTGGCGACTGGGGAATAGTTGCTGAGTTCAGAGTTTTTGGATCTACTGATTAGACATAAGTTCCCGATATCATGTAAGGATTCTTCATCCAAATCTGGATAACCAGGTAGCGGATGCTGTGGATAGAAGTGCTCAATAGAAGTCCTTGATGTAAATTCAAAATCCTCCTTTTTCTTTTGTTTTTGCCAAATACAATAGTCGATATAATTGAAAATGAAAAGATCTATATGTTCTTTATAGGTTGGGAAGTCCCATCGTGAAGGCAGATTTGACGTAATCTCATCTTTGAAAATAGCTCTGTAATAAAAACCTTCCTCATATTCTTTGCGAATGAATCTACCAAACATATAAGTCTTTGCCAACTGCTCAAGGTGGATGCCTAATCCTTTACCATCAGGGTTAGCATTGACATATTTAAGTACTGCAGTAAGCCAATGTTTATAGTTTTGGCTAGGTAGAGACACATGGAACATGGATTCGACCATGATTACACGCTGATTCTCAGAGCTATCAGTATATGTGTTATTATAGTCGAAACTATCACCTTGCTTAGAGAGGGAGAGAAGGCGTATTTTTCCATTCACTTTATCTTCAATATAGTCACGTTTAATGACAAAGCGATCAAAGAGAAACCGCAATTTAAGCATATTTAAAATAAACTCGTCTGCAAAAGAACTTTCATTGAGATAATCATTGAAAGTCGTCAATAGTTTTTTGTCGTCAAGGGGAATGTCTTCTTCAGTTATGACACGAAGGACTTGGAGTAGAAAACCAGGAAATTGAATGACAGATTCAAATCTGTCTCCTTCTTTATCTGAGTTAGGTAAGCTTATCGAATCATCCGTTATCAAGGCATCACGAATTGAGAATTGTTCCTCTTTGGTTGTTTGATTTACTTTTGAGTGTATTTGATTGATAAGCTCGTCAAGGCTTTCCCACTGAAAGTCATTTAATTTGTCTTTAAAGATAATCTTCCTTATGGTTGGAGTAAAATTAAGAGGAAGATATCTATCCATGTCGGCACAAGCCTCCCATATTTGGCCAATCATCCAATTCTTGAAAGGATCATCCTGAGAATGACGCATGAACAATGCTTTGAGAATTTCATGTTTCTGTAATTGCTCCCCACGATTGTTCATTATTTCAAAATAGTAATTAAGGTCAGAGTCGGCAGGAAGTATCACTCGCGTGATAATGACATGTTCAAACAGATACTCAAGAAAACGATCAAGATAAGTATTATCGGTAACAATACTTTCTATCGTACTTCTAACATTTTCATACATCTTATAGATAGCGTTATCTCGCATATCCTCCACACTGCTGTGGTTGAACAGTGCTTTGAGCGTGTCGGTGGATTCTTTGCGGAACTCATAGGATAAATTGATGTCCCTATACCATGATGTGTCAACTGTAGTGCTCATCTCGTGTTGGATTGCGCACATGATAATAGTAAGTGTTGTCAACCGCTGTTGCCCATCGACGGTCTCGTAAGTACCATCAGCTCTTTGATAGGTTACAAGCGTCCCGATGTAGTAGTCGCGATTTGACTCCCTGCTGTCCCAAACATCTTGAATAAGTTGTCTTAAGTGTGCCTCTTGCCAGGCGTAATTACGTTGATATAAGGGAATTAAATATTGGTCGTTGGAGAGAAGTGCCTTGATTGACAGCATCTCACAAATATTCTTTGAACTCATTGCTTAATGTATTTATATTGTTCGAAGATTGCTACTATCTCTTTCATCTTTTCGTTCTCTGGCTTTTTGATGGGTTCCAGAATCCAATTTTGAAAATCGGCGGGTGATATGGCACGATGTAAGACTCTGAAGAATCCATTCTCCTCACGTGCCAGGTTGTCCACTGAGGCTAGTTGAACGGCGGTTCGTTGAAGACGCAGGCTGTATGCCCATATGAAGATCTTAGGTATCACAAAGCTTAATCCTTCTTCTCCAAACTTGTCATGGTAAAACAATAGAGCGGCGAAGAAGAGTTCTTGTATATATTTATCTCCTATTCGATGGCGCTCTTGGTAACTATTGATTGCATTAGCAATATCGGAGCAGACATTTTTAAGACAATCTTTCATGATGGCACTTTTTCGGTAATAATGTTGAATCATGTCAAAAAACAATGAACCATTAATTGTTACCTGGTCAATCTGGTGTGGATAATCCATGTGTTGGTGATCGATACGCCGTGATATGTCAGCATTATAGAGCTCTGTATAGCATTCGGCAAGGGCGTAAATCTTTTGATATGGTAGTTGTCGTTTATTGTTTCTTGGACCTTTAAAAGTGTCGATTCTTTTAGATGTGAACTCTCGGCCATCTTGTCCTGCAGCCCAACTCTTGATGCGAAACAATACTAGGAACAGGCTTGCCAAAACTGGGGTATCAATTTTTACCCATTTTTGGACATTGTTTATGTCAGCCTTGGTTAAGGACGGGATTTCTCGCAGATGGAATGCCTTTAAGAGGTCGTGAGGCTCCAATTCTTTCCCTCGTGAATTCTGTGAATCAAAGAACTGGAAAGCTTCAGAAATGTCAAACAGCGTAATGATAACAAATTTGCAGTTCTTCAGCAAGAACTGAACATGCTTTTCGGTGAATTCTGTCAATCTGAAGCGTATTGCATTCATGTTTTCTCGCAGGTGAAAACGTGATGTTGACTCATGAAACTGCTCTTTGTCCAGGAATTTATCAAGATCAATGTCATTAAATAAATCTTTAAATGTCTTGCGAAGTTCAGAGAGGAGCAATATAAGCGTTATAGTGCGTTGCTGACCGTCAACGATGTACAATTCTTGGCCCTGTTGGTGTAAAACGAGAGTCCCCAATCGGTATTCACTAGTTCCACTTTCGCTGAAAGTGATGATGTCGTTAATAAGTTGATTGACGCTGTTTACTCCCCATTTGTAAGGACGCTGATAAGGAGGAATGACAAAACGTTCAAATGGAAGATCACCGATCGAAGATACCATGGTCTCGGGTTTCTTATACTCAGTTTGAGTGCAGCTAATGCTAATTGTGTTTAGTCTATCAAGCCATGTGTTTGGCTTGGCTAGTGACATTTGGAGATTTTGTTGTAATTCTTTCTTTTCATCCGATTCTGAAGTGGTTTCGGATTCATTACTGAGAAGTTGCGAAGTAGCCGACCACAATTCATCAAAAAGAGATATAAACTCTTCTTTATCTTCGATGATCTCATCAATGCCCAAATAGCCACGCTGTCGACAGTAACCTCTGTGCCAATTCATGTGTCCATTAGATGGTATGTGTTCCATGACTTTGCGTCGCGTCATGTCAATTACATTATCATCTGGATTCTCAAAGTGCAATTCCCAAAAACCGTTAGCATACCTGTAAAAGATGGAGTCATCAATATCATTGGGATAGACTCGTATGTTACGGTAGCGGTGCCAGGAGCGCCCGATACATGATTTGATTTCTGCTTTGATGTCGCACTCATCAAGATGCTTTTTGAGTATGTCCACCAAGTCTTCGTAAATAAGTAATGACATAGTTCTTAGGAAATTGAATGAAAGAATTGAAAACGGTTGATATAGTAACGTGTTAAGACGCAAATTTAGTTATTTATCTTGACATTATAATAAGTACTCCTTGAAAATGATTTATTTTTGATGTTATTGTAGTCTTGTTATCTTGAATGATGAAAAACTAAGGAGTAAAAGCTAGGGGTTAAAACTATTTTTAGTACCTTTGCAGTTTAAACAAGTCATCAACATCAACAACAATTATAGACTGATATCACATGAACGTACTGGAATTAAGTGAACAAGAGATTTTTCGCCGCAATAGTTTGGAGCAGCTCAAGGCCATGGGCATCAACCCTTATCCCGCTGCCGAGTATGTGGTGACTGCTTACAGCGACGACATCGTGGCCAACTTCAGCGACGACGCTGAGCCGCGCCAAGTGAGCATCGCCGGACGCATGATGAACCGCCGCATCATGGGCAAGGCATCCTTCTTTGAACTGCAGGACTCCAAGGGCCGCATCCAGGTCTATGTGAGCCGCGACGACCTGTGTCCCGGCGAAGACAAGGAGCTGTACAACACGGTGTTCAAGAAGTTGCTCGACATGGGCGACTTTGTCGGTGTCGAGGGCTACGTCTTCCGCACCCAGACGGGCGAGATCAGTGTCCACGCCCAGTCGCTCAAGCTGCTGAGCAAGTCGCTCAAGCCCCTGCCCGTGGTCAAGGTGAAGGACGGCGTGACCTACGACGCCTTTGAGGACCCCGAGCTGCGCTACCGCCAGCGCTATGTTGACCTCGTGGTCAACGCCGGCGTCAAGGAGACCTTCCTCAAGCGTGCCCTGGTGGTGAAGACCATGCGCCAGGTGCTGGACGATGCCGGCTACACCGAGGTTGAGACGCCCACGCTGCAGGCCATCGCCGGTGGTGCTACCGCCCGCCCGTTCATCACCCATTTCAATGCGCTGAACATCCCCATGTACATGCGCATCGCTACCGAGCTCTACCTCAAGCGCCTGATCGTGGGCGGCTTCGAGGGCGTGTACGAGATCGGCAAGAACTTCCGCAACGAGGGTATGGACCGCAACCACAACCCCGAGTTCACCTGCATGGAGCTGTACGTGCAGTACAAGGACTACAACTGGATGATGTCGTTCACCGAGCGACTGCTCGAGACCATCTGCATCGCGGTCAACGGCAAGTCCGAGACCGAAATCGACGGTCAGGTCATCAGTTTCAAGGCGCCCTACCGCCGTCTGCCCATCCTTGAGGCCATCAAGGAGAAGACGGGCTTTGACCTGGAGGGTAAGACCGAGGACGAGATTCGCGAGGTGTGCCACAAACTCAACCTCGAGATTGACGACACCATGGGCAAGGGCAAGCTGATCGACGAGATCTTCGGCGAGTTCTGCGAGGGCACGTTCATCCAGCCCACATTCATCATCGACTATCCCGTCGAGATGTCCCCGCTGACCAAGATGCACCGCTCCAAGCCCGGCTTGACCGAGCGCTTCGAGTTGATGGTCAACGGCAAGGAACTGGCCAACGCTTACAGCGAGCTCAACGACCCCATCGACCAGGAGGAGCGCTTCAAGGAGCAGATGCGCCTGGCCGACAAGGGCGACGATGAGGCCATGGTCATCGACCAGGACTTCCTGCGCGCCCTGCAGTATGGCATGCCCCCGACGAGCGGTATCGGCATCGGCATCGACCGTCTGGTGATGCTCATGACCGGAAACAGCTACATCCAGGACGTGCTGTTGTTCCCGCAGATGCGCCCCGAGAAGGTGCCCGCCCGTGACAAGGTCGAGGCCTTCACCGCTCTGGGCATCCCCGAGGAGTGGGTAGCACCCATCCAGAAGGCCGGCCTGCTCACCGTTGCCGCCCTGGGTGCCCTCGAGAAGCCCGGCAAACTTTTCCAGGACCTGCTGGACATCAACAAGAAGTACAAGTTGGGTTACAAAGTTCCCGTCGTCGACGAGGTCAAGAAGTGGGTCGAAGCTGCCGCCGCAGCCACTGCCGCACAGCAGTAATCCACCGCACACCAGCGACATAACAAACCGCGAGACCAAGCGCTGCCCATGGTGGGCGACCTTGGCCTCGCGCTTTATACATTCACAATTTTTAAGAAAGATTTTCTCAACTTCGTGACATGAAAAACAGCGTATTGTCGTTAAAAATGTATACCTTTGACGTTTGATTCAGTGGGTTTTGCGGGGTCTTCTCCGTATCCTGCTGGTTATCAATATGCTAGTACAAGTTGACAATAATATTAAAATTAAGTGATATGTTAAAAAAACATCTTCTACTGGTGCTGATGCTGTTGCTGGCCGTGGCTACTGCCAGTGCGGGCACCTGGAAAATCCACAACTACTATGTGACCAGTCAGATTCAGAACGTGTTTGACACCGGTGACAAGGTCTATTATCTGAACAGTTACCGCTTGTACCAGTTCGACAAGGCATCGCTCAAGACGACGGCTCTGAGTCGTCAGAACGTGCTCTCGGATGACCGCATCCGCCAGATCTACTACGACTGGGAGAACAAGTTGCTCTTTATCGCCTACTACACCTCCAACATCGACGTGATTGACGAGACGGGCAAGGTGACCAACATCAGCAACATCAAGGACATCGTTTCGCCGGTGCACAACTACACGCTCGACACGTCGGGTGCCTACGGTGCCTTGACGGCCTACACGAGCAAGCTGATCAACGACATCACGTTTGCCCACGGCAAGGCCTATGTGACCATCGGCTACGGCTACGTCGTTATCGACGAGTCCACGCTCAAGGTCACCAAGAGTCTGGACCTAGGTCAGGGCATCTCGGTCAACTCGGTGGCTGTGGTGGGCAACAGGATGATTATCCTGTCCAACAACCAGTGCTACTATGGTGAGCCTGAGGTGGATAATCCCATCGCTACCTATGCCAAGAAGAGCGGCTCGTTCTCGGGCGCTACGATGTATCCCATCGACGACAACCAGGTGTTCATCATGATGTCGTCGCTCTACAAGTATGACTTCTCGGGCGGCGCTCCGGTATCGACGACCTTGGTATCGAGCCCTGCCACCAATGTGCAGAAGACCCCCACTGGCTTTATTGCCAACTTTGAGGGCAAGGCCTACTGCTACACCATCAATGCCGAGGCCACGACGGCCACCAAGACCTACACGACGGCCTGCTTTGCCACGTCCAACCCGCTGGGTGACGGCACCGTGTGGATCAACGACGGCAACGGTCTGCACATCGACGGCACGACGACCAACTACAAGCTGAACTGCTTGTCGACTGACGCCCCCTTCTGGTTGAAGTACAACGCGGCGATGAACAAGCTGTATGTCTCCAACTCGGCACCCAATAAGCTGTCCAACGTCAACCAGCAGAATGTGCCCAACGTCATTAACACCTATGACGGCATCTCCTGGGCCGACGCTACGCCCTACACTGCCGCCGGTAGCGGTTACGAGTTTGTCTTCAATCCGATGGATCCGACGATGTACTTCCGCGCCAGCTGGAACAAGGGTCTGCACAAGGTGAAGAACGATGTGCTCGTGCACACCTACACCAAGAACAACGCGCTGATTGGTACCTACAAGGCTCATCCGGCATTTGACAACTACGGCAACCTGTGGGTGGTAAGCTCGTTCGGCAACGATGCCTGTCCGGTGGCCGTGCTGCCCGCCGACAAGGTGAACAAGACGCCCGCCAAGGCCGACTGGTTCCAGCCCAGTGGTTTGGCACTGCTGAACACCAAGAGTATGCAGCGTTCGCGCTTTGTCGTTCCCGCCAAGAACAACTACAAGATCTACAGCGACTGTGACTTCCCCACGACCGTAACGGGCCACTTCGTGTGCTGGGACAACGGCAGCGAGAACGTGAAGGAGGACAACTACCGCGTTGCCAACATTGGCCACTTTGTGGACCAGGACAGCAAGAAGATCGACTGGAACTACATCAACTGCTTTGAGGAAGACCTGGACGGCAACCTGTGGGTGGGCCACACGATGGGCGTCTTCTGGTTTGACCCCGACGTGGTCTTCGACGAGCAGCCTCGCGCCACCCGCCCCATGGTCACCAAGTCGACCGAGGGCAAGGGCCTGCTGTGTGAGGGTTACTCGGTGAACGACATCGCCGTGGACCGTTACAACAACAAGTGGATTGCCAGCAGCGACGGCGTTTACTTCGTTTCGCCCGACGCCTCGGAGGTCTATGCCCACTACACCACTACCAACAGTGACGTGCCCAGCGACCTGGTGTACAGCGTGGAGTGTGACACCATCAACGAGCGCGTGTACATCGTCACCGACAACGGCTTTGCCGAGTTCATCTCGATTGGTGACGCCTCGACCATCAACTTCGACAACGTGTATGCGTTCCCCAATCCTGTGGAGCCTGACTTCACCGGCATGATCAAGATCGTGAACCTGATGGAGAATTCCTACGTCACCATCACCGACCGCAATGGCAATGTCGTTGCCCAGTTCGGTCCCGTGATCGGCAGCACGTTGTGGGATGGCTGTGGCGAGGACGGCGAGCGCCTGCCGACGGGCCTGTACAACATCTACTGCGCCCAGGGTGGCCAGCCTGAGACTACAGGCACGCCCCATGCGACCATCATGATCATTAAGTAGCACTTAGCTATTAGCTCTTAGCTGTTAGCTTCTGGCATTTAGCTGTTAGCATTCATTGTGTTGCTAATGGCTAATAGCTAAAGGCTAACAGCTGATTTTTCAATCTCGCAATGCTGTTTAACTCGTTCACATTCATGATATTCTTGCCGGTAGTGTTCCTGCTCTACTGGTTTGTGTTCAGGCGGTTGAGGTGGCAGAACCTCCTCATCCTCGTGGCGAGTTATGTGTTCTATGGCTGGTGGGACTGGCGTTTCCTCGCGCTGATTGTCATCACCTCGCTGAGCAGTTATGCGAGTGGACTTCTCATCGAGCACTATGAGGGCCGCAGGAGGTGGCAGCGTGTCATCAGCGCCGCCAACATTGTCCTGAACCTGGGCATCCTGGCGGTGTTCAAGTACTACAATTTCTTTGTGGACAGCCTGGCCGCGATGCTGGGCCTGGTGGGCATCGCCGTGGACTGGCCGACGGCCCATATCATCCTGCCCGTGGGCATTTCGTTCTACACCTTCCAGGCGCTGAGTTACTCCATCGATGTGTATGCCCGACGCATTAGGGCAACGCGCGACGTGGTGGCATTTTTCTCGTTCATCAGCTTCTTCCCCCAGCTGGTGGCAGGTCCCATCGAGCGGGCGACTAACCTGCTGCCACAGATGCTGCGTGAGCGCACGTTTGACTACTGCACGGCGGTCGACGGCTTGCGACAGATGCTGTGGGGCTTTTTTAAGAAACTCATCATTGCCGACGGCTGTGCCGAGGTGGTCAACGGGGTGTGGGGCAACCTGGACGCCATGCCGGGCTTTAACGTTGCCCTGTGTTCGCTGCTGTTCACCTTCCAGATCTATGCCGACTTCTCGGGCTACAGCGACATCGCCATCGGCTGCGCCAAGCTGTTCGGCATCCGCTTGACCACCAATTTCAAGGTGCCTTATTTCTCGCGTAGCGTGCGTGAGTTCTGGCGTCGCTGGCACATCACGCTGATGAACTGGTTCACGCAGTATGTCTATTTCCCGCTGGGAGGCAGCCGCCATGGACGTGCCAGGACGGTGGTGAACACCATCATCGTGTTTGCCCTGAGCGGCCTGTGGCATGGCGCCGACTGGACCTTTGTCCTGTGGGGCCTGTACCACGCGCTGCTGTTCATTCCCCTCATCGTGCTGGGAACGGGGCGGTACAAGGACACCGTGGCTCATGGCCGCCTCTTGCCCACGGGCCGCGAACTGCTGTCGATGGTGGTGACCTTTGTGCTCGTCAACTTCGGTTGGATATTGTTCCGTGCGCCCGATTTCGCCTCGTTCTGTGACTTCGTGGCGCGCCTGTTCTCGCACTCGCTGTTCAACTGGCACGGCGTGACGATGAAGATGGCCACCATGCTGCTGTGGTGCGCCGGCCTGCTGCTGGTCGAGTGGTTCCAGCGCGAGCGCCAGCATGTGCTGCAGATCGACGGGTGCCGCCTGTTCACGATGCAGTGGACGCGCCTGGCGCTGTATGCGTTGCTGGTGTTCCTGATTTTCTATTTCGCCGGCCAGGTGCAGACGTTCATCTATTTCCAGTTCTGAGCCATGAAGAAGTTTCTGAAGAAGATATCCTATACTGTCCTGCCCATGTGGCTGTTCTTCGTCGGCATGGTCATCTATCTGTGGTCGATGGACGAGAGCGCCGGCGACCTGATGCGCCTGGGGCTCATCGAGGCCGGCCCCGAGTACAATGACTCTATTGCTGCTCAACTGCTGCCGCGGGTATATTACACCGGCGAGAGTGATGACAGCGTGCTGCGTGCCAATCCGGCCGACGTGGTGGTCATCGGCGACTCGTTCTCGCATGGCGGCGGTGGACTGGGCAAGGAGGGCGACTACGTCAACTACGTGGCCCATGACAGCGGTCGCCGTGTGGTTGTGTTCACGCCCCAGGACCCGTCATTGTCCAGCCCGATGCAGGTGGCCTATGACCTGATAGTGCATGGCGGTTTCGACTCCACCAATATCAGAAATCTGGTCGTGGAGGAGGCCGAGCGCTATCTGGTGCCCCGCCACAGCGGTTTCACCACCAACAACAAGCCCCTGCCGCGGCCTAGCAGCGAGGTCGAACTCAACACCTCCACCGACGAGCGCAAGGAGTCGAGCCCCCTGTTGCGCGTCAAGGATTACATCTTCTACCATGTGTTCGGCTACAATCCCATCTGTGAGGCCCGCTTGTCAAGACCCATGTTTGGCGGTCCCGAGCCCTACAAGCTGTATTTCTTCAACGAGGATTTGCTCTATGGCATGGGGTGCGACTCGCTGGCGCAGCGACGCGTCGTGAACTGCTTTGACCAGGTCATCGCGGCGGCGCGTGAGCGTGGCATCAACCTGGTGATTGTCATTGCCTGCGACAAGTATGACATGTATCAGGACTATATCGTGGACAACCCCTATCCCCGCAAGACGCTCAACGAGGACATCGAGCGCTGGATGGCGCAGGACAGCGACCGAATCGTGTATTCCAAGCGCATCCACATGCCGCTGCTCGAGCAGGGCGTCAGGGATGTCTATATGTTCAACGACACCCACTGGTCCCCCGCGTCGGCACGTCTCGTCGCAGCCCAGGTCATCAGCCACCTCAAGTGATGAGTTTCGATTCCCCCGAATTCTACGCCCTGGTATTTGCCGTCGTCATGCTGCTGTTGATGATGTTCCTCTCGCATCGCGAGAAGGGCCCTGCCAGCACCTATATCCTGCAGCTTGCCACCACGCCCGACGAGGCCGTTGACAGCGACGACATCGTTACCCTGGAGCCGCAGGACCATGGCCGCGTGCTGCTCTCCCGCACGGGCTTTTCCATCGGTCCCGAAGAGACGGTCAACCTGGTGATTACCATCCGTGAGCAGGAGTGCTCCATCGTCGAGAAAAAGGGTGTCAAGCGCCGCGGCGCTGTCGGTCAGCCGTCCACAGGCCAAGTCGTGCTCAAGTGCCTGCGCCCAGGGGTGAAATACCACGTCCGCTACGAGAGCCAGCTGACCAGCGCATGGACCATCTTCACCCTCGACACCGCCTCGCCACAATCCCATTCCTATCAGCTGAAGTACTGAGGACCATCCACGGGACCATTCTCCCGTCCCGCCCATTCCCGTTCCCGCAGCCCATTCTATTGGCCCGGTACACAATTTCCGGCGCCCTCTCACGTTATTAAATAAACAACAAGAAGAGAAACAGTAAAGACAATGAAGAAGATATTATTGCTCTTGACGCTGTGGCTGTCGCTGTGCGCGGCTGCCCAGAATGCTGTGGGTGATTGGCGCATCCACACCTCCTTTGTGGGCGACCAGGTGACCTCTATCGCCGAATCGCGCCAGTGGGTTTATTACCAGTCGGGCGCCAACCTTTTCCGCCTGGACAAGTCCACGAGTGAGAACGAGGCGATGAGCATTCAGGGCGACCTGAGCGACATGGGCATTTCCAACATGTACTACAACAGCGACAAGGATTATCTGGTCGTCGTGTACACCAACTCCAACATCGATATCATCCGTGGTGATGGCTCGGTGGTGAACATGCCCGAAATCAAGGATGCCGTGATGACTTACAGCAAGACCATCAACGATGTCACCTTTGCGCCCGGCTTGATTTATCTCGCTACCGACTTCGGTTATGTATCCATCGACGACAGCAAGTTCGTTGTCAAGGAGTCGCACATCTATGGAAGTCAACTCATCTCGGTCGCCCAAATGGGTGACATGCTGCTGTTGACCAGCAAGGACGCCTTCTACTACGGCAAGGCCTCCAAGTACTATGAACTGCTGGAGCAGTTCGAGACCTCGACCTACAAGGCCGGCTTCCGCATCCGCCCGCTCACCGACAGGGTTTTCCTTGCCGTCACCGGTTGGACTGCGTTGGCGACGATGACCGTTGATGCCGACGGTAAGGCCACCTTCGATTCAGGCACGCTCGCCGAGGGAGCCACGACGATTTTCCAGAAGACCGTCGGCGGTTATCTGATCAACACGCCCGTTCTGGGCAAGTGTTTCAAGATTGACAACTCGGGCAGCATTCTGGAAACCATCGAGACGCCCGGTGAGGTGTGCAGCGCCCATCCCGATGGCGACGGCGTCATCTGGGCAGCAGGAGCCAAGGGTCTGCACCAGCGGGGCAGCGAGAACTATTACCTGCCCAACGTCATGACGTTTGCTACCCCCTATTGGATGACCTACAACCAGGACCGTGACCTGCTGTATGTCTCCAGTCCGTCGTCCAATGCTTTATTCCCCAAGGCGATGCCGTCCTACATCAACACCTATGACGGCATGAAGTGGGCCAATGCCACACTCGACAATCCGCCTGCGGGAGGTACCTACTGGATTGATTTCATGCCCGGGGATCCCGACACCTACCTCATTGCCGGATGGACGACCGGTCTGCACAAGGTGGTGGACAACAAGATTGTCTATACCTACAACAATGAGAACAGCCCGATGGTCAGCAAATATGCCATGCACCCCATTACCAGCATCGACCGCTATGGCAACGTGTGGGTGGTGCAGTCCTATGAGAACGAGGAACACCCCGTGATGGTGCTTCCTGCCGCCAAGGCCAAGCAGGCCACCGTCACCGCCAGTGACTGGACACTGCCCATCGTGGACGGCATGTACACGGGCTTCACCAAGCGCGCTTCGTTCCTGTCCACCAAGCGAGGCAGCAACGACATCAAGGTGTTTACCGATGGCGACTTTCAGTCGGCTGTCGTGATGTGGAACAGTGCCGGCGAGGTGACGGGACGGCCCCAGCAGGCCTTCTACCGCAACCTCACCGATCAGGACGGACAGATTTTCTCATGGACTTACATCATGTGCCTCACCGAGGACCTCAATGGCCTCGTGTGGATGGGTACTACCGAGGGTGTCATCTCGTTCAACCCGGCCAAGGCCTTTGACGCTGCTTTTAGAATCAACCACATCAAGGTGCCGCGCAACGACGGTACCGGCATGGCCGATTACCTGATGAGCGGTATCCAGGTCAACGACATCGCCGTGGATGGTGCTAACCGCAAGTGGATTGCCACCCAGACCTCGGGATTGTTCCTCGTCAGCGCCGACGGCACCGAGATTATCAAGAAGTTCAACACTACCAACAGCCCCTTGGCGTCCAACACGGTCTATAAGGTGTGCTGCAACCCCAACAGCAACTCGGTCTATGTCACCACGCCAGCAGGACTGTATGAGTACTTCAGCGACTCGAGCCCTGCCGAGACATCCTTCAGCAACATCTATGCCTACCCCAATCCCGTGCGTCCCGACTTCGGCGGCGACGTCACCATCACGGGTTTGATGGACAACTCGCTGGTCAAGATTGCCGATGCCAGCGGCAATGTCATCCGCCAGCTCAAGTCCACCGGTGGCATGACGACGTGGGACTGCTGTGACGAGTACGGCAACCGTGTGAAGACGGGCGTCTATATGGTCATCTGCTCGCGTGCCAACGGCGGCAGCGAGTCAGTGGTCACCAAGATCGCCGTCATCCGCTGACGCAAGATTGAATAAGCTGTTGGCTGTTAGCCTTTAGCCGTTAGCTTTTGCCACAAGCTAACAGCTAATAGCTAATAGCTAAAAAAAGTTGCCCTAGTTGCCTGAAAGGTAGTCCGTATCGTCTGATAAACCTTTTCGCCTTAGCGTGATGCAAAAGCGCACGGATACCAATGATTTTATCAATTCGTGTAATTTGTAGTTTAAAAAAATTACTTTATTGTATCTTTGCATCATGAATAGGCTTCTAGTTGTCATCTGGCTAGCTGTGGTGGCGCTCGTGGCAGTGGTCACGGGCTGTGACCGCGCGCTTCGCTATGACAGCCGCCTTGTGGCGGCCGATAGCCTCATGCAGCCCGCCCCCGATAGCGCGCTGGCCCTCGTCGAGGCCGTCGAGCCCGGCAGCCTCAAGGCCGAGGGCGACAGCGCCTACCGCAACCTGCTGCTCACCCAGGCCCGCTACCGCTGCTACATCACCGCCACCAGCGACAGCGACATCAACCGCGCCCTGGGCTATTACCGCCAGCACGACGGCGAGCGCGAGAAGCTCACCCGGGCCCTCATCTACAAGGGCGCCGTCATGGAGGAACTGGGCCACCCCGACAGCGCCATGGCCTACTACAAGACCGCCGAAACCACCGCCGCCCCCCACGACTACTTCAACCGGGGATACGTCAACATGCGCATG
>JAEEGI010004962.1_pt1 | contig 30818 bp, 18 predicted proteins | sample 8958751 | NCBI WGS metagenome assembly JAEEGI01 (sample SAMN16246545, study PRJNA631951) | gut metagenome | biome: gut microbiome; feature: rumen; material: KS-attached | host: Bos | place: Iran: Karaj | collected 2018-10 | reverse complement strand
CGAAGGACGGAGGCCGAGAGCCGCGGGGTACGTTAGGGGCAGAGCCCCTGACAAGATGACTGGCATCCGCCAGGATGCCTCCTCGCCGGCGGCCTTAGCCCAGAGACAAGAATGCCCGGCCGAGCCGGGCATGAGGGAAAACGCCGGGCAGTCAAGTGGTTGAGTATCAATGATATCCTGAAAACAAATCGGCCAAAATAACCGATTTGTTTTCAGGATAATGCTGTGAATCAATGAGTTAGGTGCACGGCAAAAAAAGAGCGCGGCGAGACGACGGCGTGTGGCGGCGAGACGACGGCGTGTGGCGGCGAGGCGAGGTGGAACGACAGCGAGGGGGCGGCGGAGAGTAGCGAGGTGTGGCGGGGGGATTTACAATTTGAAAGTTATTTCCTATTTTTGCGGACGCGATTATATTTGCAAACGGGATTGTATTTGCAAACGGGATTGTTCGGAGAATTACCACGTTACCACTATGAGAGGGATTTCAACACTATTCGTACTACTGACTGGACTGATGGCCGTTGGCTGCGGAAGCGCAGACAATTACTCCGTCGTGATACTTGGCGATACGCATTACGATGCACTCGACCCCGAAGTGTACCACGCTGGATATTCCGAAGCGGATCCGGAAAGGGAAGCGATCCACCGCCAAGAGTTCGAGCGCAACGGGAAGATGTGGGAAGGTAGATGCAAGCGGCTTGTGCAGCGCGCACGCGGACTCGTTGGCAAGGACACGCGCTACGTATTCCAGGTCGGAGACCTTATCCAGGGCGATACCGCCGACTCTACCACCCACGCCCGCTTCCTGGACGACGCAATCAATCTATTCAAAACCCAGCTTGCCCCCGACATCCCCTTCGTAACGGTGATCGGGAACCACGACTTCCGCGGAAAGGACAGGGCCAGGAAGGCCTACAAAGCATATATGCCAGCACGGATGTCCCAGGAACTCGGCCAGGATATATCTTCCACGAACTACCTGTTCCGCCAAGGGCCCGACGCATTCGTGGCGATAAATTACTCCAGCGGAAAGCTGGATGAAATCAAGTCCCTGCTGGAAAGCGCCCGCGGATCCCGCCACGTCTTCGTACTCATCCACACCCCCGTCTTCCCCTTCGACGAACCCGACATCTATTTCTGGTACTTCCTCGGCCATAAGGAAGATAAGCGCGCCGATGAACGCCGGGAGATGCGCGCGCTGCTCGCCTCGCTGGACGCAATAGTGCTCTGCGGGCACAGCCACACCACCGAATTCCTGGATTGGCAGGGAGACGGCGGCCGCATAACCCAGATGACCATGAGCAGTGTCTGGAGCGACGAGGCCCAGGCAGAATACAAAGTGAAGGCCTCAGGCCCCGACGGATATCCGCACTACGCCCCCATCTTCGACGAATACCGCCCCGGAATCGTCGACTACAGCCTGTCCGATGCCGCCGGCTCATACAAACTGATAGTAAGTGGCCGAAGGGTTTATGTAGATTTCTACGCAGGCGACTCCCGCGACCGAAGTGAACGATTCATCCTAAGATAATGAAGGCACACCACATAGCACTGCTTCTGATGACATCCATCGCGCTAGCCTTTTCCTGCCACAAGGACGAGGTGCCGCAGACGGACAGGGCCCGCAAGCTGATCAAGGAACTTCTCGAGAAACTGGACAACGCCGAAGTCTATGCGGCGCGGAAGGAGAGGGAGATAGACTCCGTCAAAGCAAAATTGCCCGGCAATACCGAAGAGGAGAGGATCGAAATATATTCCGACCTGGCGAAACGCTATTCAAAGTACAACGTAGATTCGTCGCTGGTATATATAGACAAGGCGTGCGAACTCGCAGACGCCATAGGGAACGATTCGCTGGGCTATATGGCCAGGTTAAAGAGGGTGGACTTATTATCGGGGGCCGGCTTCAGCACCGAGGCAAGGGAGACTCTCGAAACCATTCCCAGGAAATCAATGACGGGGGACCTGCTGCACGCATACTATTATTCCTGGACCGAGCATTACCACAATCTATACTCAGGCTCCAGAGAGCCCGAGAGATACAAAAAGGAATACCGCAACCTCTACAATATATATAGGGATTCGCTCCTGGCCGTGTCGGATTCGACCAGCCAGACCTATCTCCATAATATGGAAAGGAAGGAAGCGAGGGCCGGGCATTTCGATGAGGCCAGACGGTATAACGCCATCCGTATGTCGATGATCCAGGACCATCGTTCGAAGGATTATGCCAGATGCCTGTACGACCGCTATATGATAGCCTACTACTACGAAGGAAAGACCAAGGCCAGCGACATCGAGGACCTGCTGCAATCCGCCATACTCGAAGTAGAAGACTGCAACTACGACATCGCCTCCCTGTTCAGGGTGGAATCGCTCCTGTACGATATGAACGAGTTGAACAGCGCGAAGAAGGTATCCGACTTCTACTACTCGTCGCTGCGTTCCCTGGGCTCCCGGCAGAGGCTTCTGGACGGAGAAGAACAGGCAATCAGGATAAACGACCGTAACGCAAGGATGCTCCAGAAGAAGAACAAGGACATCCTCCTCGCCCTGATACTGGTAGCATTGCTGGTGGTCGCCCTGCTGGTGACATCGCTCATAATAAACAACGCCCGAGTCAGGATCACCCGCCTCAAAGACAACCTGCAAAGATCCGGAAGGCTGTCCAAGGAGTACGTGGGCGTGGTGTTCCAGCTCTACTCTTCCTACATAAAACGCCTGGACGTGTTCCGTACCAAGATACACTCCAGCCTCAAGAAAGGGCAGGTGGAGCAGGTCATCGAACTCACCAGCCCGCTGAGTGACTTTGCGTCGGAGGAGAGGAAGGAACTGTTCCACAACTTCGACAGCGCCTTCGTGGACATCTTCCCCAACTTCGTGGACACGGTGAACTCCTGCCTCAAGCCGGAAGAGAAGATAGTGCCTAAGAAAACCGAAATACTTAACAACGAACTCCGTATCCTCGCGCTCATAAAACTCGGGATAGAAGACAGCACGGAAATAGCGGACTTGTTGCACAGCTCGGTAAAAACAGTTTATAATCTCCGATCCATAATCAAAGCCCGACTGGCCATTCCGGAAGAGAAATTCAACAAGATTATTTCAGAACTTTAATTTCCCGATTTTAGTTTTTAAAATAATTTATTTGATTGATTATCAATTAGAAAACACTTCCCGAAACCACCTGACATTTCCCAATTTTCGCCGGAGCCAAAAAACTCCGGCTATTTTATATATTTTTGTACAAAAAGAAGCCACATTATGCGAGCAGTGAACAATACCATCAAAAACGTCATTTTTGCCATCATCCTGGCCCTTCCTGTTTTGTTCTCGGCAAGCGCATCCGCCGAGCCCAAAGAACCCACCGGGAAACCCGAAAACAAGAAAGCACTGAGGGTGCTCTACTGGAACATCCAGAACGGAATGTGGGCCGGCCAGCCCGACCATTACCAGAAATTTGTCGACTGGATCAACTCATGGCATCCGGATATCTGCATATTCTGCGAAGGAGCCACGATCTACTACGACGGCACCCACGAACATATGCCGAACGAAGAGCGTTATCTTCCCGCCCACTGGGACGAGCTCTGTGCACGCTGGGGCCATCAGTACCACGTAGTTACGCCCCGCCGCAAGTCAACATCGACTCCTTACGGCCTAAGCAACTATCCCCAGGTAATCACCTCCCGCTTCCCCATCGACACCATCGCCATAATCAAAGGCCGCAAACCGGACTCCGTCATCGTGAATAATGCCGGATGGTATCAGGTCCACGTCGAAGGCGTGGAGAAGCCCCTCAATATCGTCACGTTGCATCTTAAGAACGGCAAGCACGGATATGCAGTTCCCAAAGAAAGAAGGCAGGAAAGCGCCGAAAAATACGAAGGCGACCAGCACCGCGTAAAGGAGCTCTGCCGCATCATGGACAACTCCATACGCAAGACCAAGAACCCCGACGAAGAGCTCTGGATAATGGCCGGGGACTACAACTCCTACAGCCGCAGGGACAACTTCAAGTACAAGTGGAACAACGCCTCCCTCGGATTCACCGCCCAGGACTATATGATCTTCCATTCACCCTACTACGACCTGGTGAACAGCTGTTACCCCGACGTTTTCATGCCGTCCTGCGGTAACCTGAGGATCGACTATATGTACGTTACCAAGCCTATGCTCAAGGCTTGCATCGACGTTTATACCGAGACCGACGAATACACAAAACGCGAACACTCCGGTGTGAGCACGTTCTATATCCCCTCCGACCACTATCCCATCATAGCGGATTTCAAACTCTCGAAATTGAAGTAATCTCAATATGAACACAAAAACACTAAATCTTCTGTGGGCTTCACTAGCCGTCATCCTCGCCTCTTGCGTGGGGAATGACGGGCCGGAGAGGCCTACCCGGAGCGAGTTCATCAAGGTGTACGAAACATCTGAGAATAAACTCGTTGACGACATCCAAATCCCGTTCGACGGAGTGCAGGACGGCAAAATCCACGTCCTGTCCAACGTCTCGCTGCAGTGGAAGTATCTGGTACATCCCGAAAGCACCGACACCGACTGGTTCCAGATCAAATCGGTCGAAGAGGTCGAACCGGGCCACACGGTCGTAACCTACGATGCAGCATCGCTTCTCACCCTCAATTCTCTGGAACGCAGATCGGGCAGACTCAGTTTCTCCTGCCCCGAAGCATTCCTGGGCAAGTTCCTGACCATAAATCAGGGATACTCCGAGAAGTTTTACGAGACCTTTGACGAACAGCCCGACCAGACCTTGGTCCTTACCGGCAGGGAGACATTCACGACCGATGAGTATCCCATGCTCAACAGCGACTACTTCGACTACATATCATTCAATGTATGGGCCGAAACCACCAACGAGTTCCTCGACAAGAACATCACCCTGGACATCACCGTCTCGGGAGGCCACTTCTATGAGACCAACCTCAAGACCTACAGGGTCAACGTCCCCCTGGGAACCGGAGCGGAGAAGAGCAATCTTAAGTATCTGCTCCTGATGGGCGACGGAGAGCGTATGAGCGCCCATACCAAGTTCATCTTCAGCGTCGAAAACAGCAGCCAGGTATATGTGCACGTCGACAATCTGGCCGCCTACACCGTTTCCGAGGCTGAAATGCTCAAGATGTTCGAAGACGAAGACTTTGACTTCGAAGATGAAGGAGGAGATTGGATATGAGAAAGTTTATTGCAACTATACTGGCGCTTTCCGCACTTATTCCCGCTATTGCACAGAACTCGCGCAAAGTGAGCGGCGTGGTGCGTGACGAGAATGCAGACATTCTGCCCGGTGCCATCGTGGTGGTCAAGAAAGGCGCGGCAGACGGCCCCGTGGCCGCCACCGCCACCACCGACAACAACGGACGTTACACCATAGAGTGTACCGAAAAAGACTATATCTCCGTACACTTCCTCGGTTATGCCGAGAGCGTATTCCCCGCCAAAGGCAAGGCCACTCTCGACGTCAACATGGTCCCCGACGCCAGTCAGAGGCTGGAAGATGTGGTGGTCATCGGCTACGGCGCAGTCAAGCAGGCCGACCTCACCGGTTCAGTTACCAGCGTGAAGATGGCTGAGATACGCGACGAACCGGTCCTCTCCATCGACCAGGCACTCCAGGGCCGCGTCGCTGGTATGGAAGTCACCAGCACTGACGGCGAGCCCGGTTCCGATGCTGTCATCCGTATCCGCGGTTCCCGCTCCATCACCGCATCCAACGACCCTCTGATCGTCGTGGACGGCGTTATGGACGCAGTTTCCTCGCTCAGTGACATCAACCCCAACGACATCGAGGCTATTTCGGTCCTGAAGGATGCATCCTCCACCGCAATCTACGGTGCCCGAGGCGCCAACGGCGTCATCATCATCACCACCAAGGGCAGCGAGGACTCCAACGCCGCGATGCAGAACATCTCCATCTCCTTCAAGGCCACCGGCGGTGTCTCGCAACTTCCCCGCAACCTCGACCTGATGAATTCCGAGGAGTTCGGCATCTACCGCAATGAGTACTTCCAGCACGCAGGCGTGTCCGGCAATATGAACAACTACACTCCTCTCAGCAACCTGTCCGTCAAGACCCCGTACACCAACGGCCCCGGAACCAACTGGATCGAGGATGTCAGCAGGATTGCCCCTTACCAGAGCTATTCAATCTCTATGAATGGTTTCCAGGGCAAGCAGAAGTTCTATGCCGCACTCTCCTACAACAACGAGCAGGGTATCATCAAGAGAAGCGGCAAGGAGAACTATACCGGAACTCTCAACATCACTAACAAGGTATTCAATTGGCTGAGCTTGTACGCCAACCTGCGCTACCAATATCGTGTGCAGGACAATTTCCTGACCTCCATTGGCGCCGGCGGAATCTACTACGCAGCTCAGTATCTCTCCCCGCTCATCAATCCGCAGGATTCCTATAATCCGATGAGCAACTCCATTACGACACAGGCCAATGCGGTGGTCCGCCTCGAGCAGAACACCGACCGTACCGACCGCAGCATGCTCAACATCGGCTTCGGCGGAACCGTTATCCCTGTCAGGTCGGTAAAATACAAGACGAAGTTCAGCTACTACTACTTCGACCGCCAGCGCTTCAAATACACTCCATCAACCCTTCCTTCCAGGACGGATGACATGGGCGGATATGCTCAGCGCCAGAACTACGGCGAGCGGAGCCTTTACTTCGAGAACACCCTCGAATTCAGCAAGGAAAACAAACGGCATCATTTCGATGCCACCCTCGGACACACGTTCAAGCATTTCATCAGCAACAACTTCAGTCTCGATGGAGATGGTTACATCGTGGATGATATGAAATGGAAGAATATGAGCGCCGTATCCAACAAAGAGAGCTACGGAGCCAGCACCAGCGAAGTCCTCAAGAATAAGATGGCAGTTTTCGGACGCGTCAACTACAACTACAAGAGACGTTATTATCTGACTCTGACCGGACGTTTCGACGGCGCATCCAACTTCGCCGCCAACCACAAATGGGGCTTCTTCCCCTCCGGGGCATTCAAATGGTCCATTTACAAAGAACCTTGGCTGAAGAAGGCCGATTGGCTGGACGACCTGTCGCTCAAGATAAGCCTCGGTCAGTCCGGTAACGACCTTAACCAGGCTTACAGATCACTGGCGAGGCTCGACGGCGGTTCCGGCGGTTATGTATTCAACGGCAATTACTCCCAGGAATACTGGCAGGCCCGCATCGCTTCCCCGAACCTTACCTGGGAGACTACCACGCTGGGCAACATCGCTCTCGATGCAGCCTTCTTCAACAACAAGCTCAGCTTCACCTTCGAAGCCTACAAGGCCATCACCACCGACCTGCTTCTGACGGTCAAGACTCCCCATCACACCGGATACGATACCAAATACGAGAACATCGGCCGCACCACCACCCAGGGTGTAGAATTATCCGTCGAATCCCGCAACGTCGTGAAGCGCAACTTCACCTGGTCGACCTCTTTCACCATCTCGCACGCATCCTCCATCGTAAACAACATAGGAGCGGAATCGGAAGTATCCTCGAGGAACTCGCCTACCGGAGGATATATGACCGTAGGTTACAAGGTCGGATACCCCGTCAATTCCTTCTGGGGATTCCAGTACGCCGGCGTATGGCACAATCAGGAGGAGATCGACCGCAACAAGATCACCCACACCTACGCCAACGACGCAGCCTCCACCAAGCTGGGTTATCCTATCTACATCGACCAGGACCACGACGGAACCTTGAACTCCAAGGATATCGTGTACCTTGGATCCCCCGACCCCGTGGTTTCCGGAGGTCTGCAGAACACCTTCCGTATCAAGAACCTCTCGCTGGGCGTTTTCTTCTCTTACTGCCTGGGCGGAAAGGTACTCAACTACTCAGAATTCTATATGGCCGGATCCCGACGCACCAATCAGTATGCATATATGGTCAACGCCTGGCATCCCATCAAGAATCCTGAATCCAACCTTCCTAGAGCTGGTATCTTCGACAGCAATGCCGTGCCGAGCTCCTTCCTCATCCACGATGCATCCTACCTCCGTCTCAAGACCGTCAGCTTAGGTTACAGATTCAACATCAGGAGCAGGGCGATCCGCGAACTCGAACTTTCCTGCTCGGGCGAGAACCTCTACGTGTGGACCAACTACAACGGTTTCGACCCCGATGTATCGTCCGGCGGCACCAACGGATACGACAACTCATACTATCCTAAACCCCGTCGTATAGTATTTACAATCTCAATGAAATATTGATGCGTCTTATGAAAAAGTTTATCACAATACTATCGATAATAGCAGGCGCACTTGTGATTGCTTCCTGCTCTCTTCAGGAAGACAGCTCCGCCATCGTGAGCCCCTACAAGTTCTTCAATACACCCAAACAGATCCGGGCTTCGGTGAATGGTTGCTACGACCCTCTGAACCGCATCCACGACTTACGCTATTTTATTGCGATCGAAGGAACCACCGATCTTGCGACCACCAATAATTCCGCGCAGAAAGATGCCCGTTTCGACATCAATCCCGCCAGCCCCGGCGCTGCTGCCAACGTGTGGCAATACTGCTGGTACGGCATACGCTACTGCCTCAGCACCATCGCAGGCATACAGCGTTCCACGGTAGATGAAGAGAAAAAAGCGCCCTTCGAAGTCGAGACCCGCATACTTCTTTCGTACTACTATTACGTGCTGACCAGCTTCTTTGGCGACGTTCCCTTCTACGAGGACTACGTCGAGACCGACGAGGACATTATCCGCATCTCGAAGATGGGACGCATGAGCGCGGTCGAAACCCGCAACACCCTCATCGAAGAGCTCAAGACCTATGTTCCCTCCCTTCCCCAGGTGCGAACCTACGATCAAGAAACGAACACCTGCGGCGCAGCTATGGGGTGGATGATGATTGCCAAGATGGCCGCCTGGAACAAGGACTGGGACAATGTGATCTATGCCTGCGAGCACCTCGAAGATATCTATGGCGACCTTAGCCAGTACCCTTACTCCGATGTGATGTTCCGCAACAAGAACACGCCGGAATCCATCTTCGAAATCAACCACGAGTACGAAGACGGCGGTATCGACTACACTCCCCCGTCAAGCCTCGGTATTTCCGCTGTCGTGCTGCCTTATCCCAAGACCAGCGGCACCACCATCTTCGACGGTGTCACCATTGCTGAGATAGGAGAAAACGCCACTTGCTACACTCCGCTGAGGCCTTCGACTTATTTCAGGACTACCATTATGCCCTCCGGCACCAGTGACATACGCTACGACTACAACCTTGCAGCCAGCTACGACGGAGTAAAGTTCAGCCGTCCCTGGATGGGGCCTAAATTCTGGTGTCCGAACGTCTACAGGAACTACGATCACAACAACTACAAGATTTTCCGCTACGCCGACGCGGTGCTCCTCCTTTCCGAGGCCTGGTGCGAAAAGCACGACTACACCAAGTCCATACACTACCTGAACATGGTCCGTCAGCGCGCCCAGATCGACGACTACGTATTCCAGACCGAGGTCAAGCTCCGTGGCGAGATACGCGACGAGCGCGGACGCGAGCTGTTCGGCGAGTGGGGACGCAAATACGACCTCGTGCGCTGGGGCATCTGGTACGACCAGATCATGGCTTACCTCACCTACGACACCGCACTCTCTTATGTGCGTCCTTGCCACGAATACTATCCAATCCCCGACGTCCAGTGCCAGCGTTCCGGCCGCGCACTCACCAATCCGGAGTATGACAAGTACAATCTCTCAGAATAAAGGATATGAAAAAGATACTTTATTGCATATTGATAGTCCTTGCCGCAGTATCCTGCGCCAAAGACGCCGAATATAACCAGACACTGGGGCTTATGTCGAGGTACAATAAGCTCTCCGCCGATGGCGGCAGCACCCAGGTGGGAGTATTTTCCAACACCCACTGGACCGTTGAGATGGAAGAGCCCGTATCCTGGGCTTCCATCGACCGCTTCAAAGGCTACAAATCCGGTTATCTCGTGTTCGACTACGAAATCAACTACGGCCGCGCACGCCGCGTCAACCTTATCTTCAAGGCCGGAGGCGAGACAAAGATCCTGAGTATGTATCAGAGCGCACGCATCAGTGATTCCGACTGCGAACTGGACCTCAACGCATCCTCCCTCACCCCCTCCGCAAGCGGTGCTACGGAAATCATCCCCTTCAAGACCAATCTGGTGTACTTGCTGGACGAGATGTACCTGACCCTCACCTACCCCGAAGGCCAGGAGCCCGAAACGCCCTGGATTACACTCAAGAGCGTCGAACTCGACAACATCTGCATCGAGATAGCTCCTAACAACACTGGAGCCGCCCGCACTGCCAATATGAGGCTGACCCACACCGACGCCGGATCCTATGACTCCGAAGTCGGCGACTCCGTTTATTCGAATACTATCACCATTACCCAGAATTACGAATAGCATATGAAAAACAAAGCGATACCCGTTATTGCCATTCTTGCCCTGCTGCTCAGCCAGTCCTGCGACAAGAACACACACGAAGTTTTTGCTCCCGACGAACTGGGTATGGCGGAGCACGAGTTCTACATCGGAAAGGATGGTGGAGACCTCGAAATCCCCTTCATCGCCAACAAAAAAGGGGAAGTCTCCCTTCTTGACGAGTCCGACGAGGCTTGGCTGGAGTTCGGCACCACCAGCTTCAGCAAAGACGGAGACCTTCCGCTGCATATCAGCGCCAACGAAGGATTCCCCCGCTGCGCCGAGATACTCTTCAGCACCTCTACCCGCAAGGACACGGTAACCGTCTATCAGGATGGCGCGGTAGAAGAGAAATTCTATGTTTCTGCCGGCTCGATGGTCGTCTATAACGGCACAGGCGAGCCCGTATCGGTGGTTACCGACATCAACGTCCCCCTGGACAAGATTTCCACCGAGGTCCGTTTCTCCGGCCACGAAGAATGGATCAAGGACTGCCAGCTCAGCAACACGGCCTTCACCTTCAAAACCACCGACAACACCGACCGGGACTACACCCGTCGCGCCCTCATCGTCCTCAGCTATAAGGACGGATGGAACAAGAAGCAGACCGCGACGGTAACCGTAATCCAGGCTCGCGCCGACAACAACATCGGAACCATTTTCTCCGCCGAGCGGCTCCGCGAAGTTGCCACCGTGGGCGGATATACCCTTCCGGAAGATGCACTCGTGGAAGGCTACATAGTCAGTACGAACGAAGGCGGCAATGCCGGCGATGCCCAGGTAGATGACTACCAGCAGGGCACCGGCGTCATCGACTACACCCTGACCGAGCGCACCTCCTACCTGGAAAGCCCGGATGGCCGCTACGGCTTCAGGCTCATCGCCTCCGATGCCTCCAAGAACGAGTTCAAGCGTTACAGCCGCGTCTGCCTCAAGCTCGGCGGCGCCGTAATCAAGAAATCAGCCGATGAGCCCGTCCAGTACACCATCGAAGGTGTATCTTCGGAAGAGACCCTCACCAGCTCCGACGGCATGCTCACCATGCCTTGGAAAGAGAAGAGCATCACCGAACTCACCGACGACGACATCAACACCCTCGTAAAGATAAAGGACTGCGAGATAGCTATGCGCAAAGGCCCCTTCACCCCCGTGAACGAAGGTTACACCACCCTTCACGGATACAACCGCCTGGCCAAGTATCCCATCCTTATCCGCGACATAATGGGCGGCAGCATGTATATGTTCACCAATATGACCTGCCCATATCGCCGTAACGGAGAAACCCTGCCCTACGGCAGCGGCGACATCACCGGCATCGTGGTACACGAAGTTTACAAGAGCTTCGAGAAGGACGGCGACATCGGCCGCTACCAGCTCCGCCACCTCACCCGCGAGGAGATTGACCTCAAGCCCGACTTCAAGGACAACTTCTCCGGCATCATCACCGAATTCCGCTATGCGAAATTCCCCGGCGAATTCGATACTACCAAGCTGCCCAACGCGATACTCGCGACCAAAGGCAACGGCGAACTCTGCCACACCTACGGCTCTGTGGGCAACTTCTCCCCTACTTACTTCTACATCGGAGAATGCGGTAGCAAGAAGAAAGGCAAATATGCCGAAGGCGCAGGTATAGAAATGGAAGACGGAGGCATCTACGAGCCCTGGATTGGCAACGAATCCGCACAGAACACCGACGGAAAGGGCTGGTTCAAGGACAACCTCAAGATAAGCTGGTCCAACAAATACTGGTGGAACAGCTCCGAGGACCACGGATACTGCTGGCTCGTGAACTTCAGCACTGCCGGCATCAGCTCCGACAGGGTTTCAATGCAGTTCGCAATGTACAACAACTCCCAGCAGGCCCGCTCGCCGCGCTACTGGAAGGCCCAGTACTCCCTTACCACCACCGACTGCTCCGCATCCAGCGACGGCGAATGGGTGGACATAGCCGAGTTTACCGTGCCCGACGTTGCCATCTGGGCATCCCAGAACGACTGGCAGACCCTCGGCACCCGTGTGTACGACTTCCCTCTTCCTACCGAAATCCTCGGCAAGGAAAGCGTGAGCATACGCCTTATGCCCCGCAACAACAAAGCCGCGGCGAAGAACGTCAGTTCCTACGACAACAGCACTATCGCCAACAACAGCGGCTACAACACCATGGACTATTTTGCAGTACGCTATAACAAGTAATTCGAATGAAAAAGATCCTTACCATAGCAATTCTTCTGCTGCCTGCCCTCTTCGCCTGCGACCCGGACTCCAAGGATGGTGGTTCAGTCGTTACCAGCGTCGTGCTGAGCAGGGACAAAGTTGACCTCCACGTCGGAGAAAGCACCACCATCACCGCCACCGTCCTGCCCGAATCCCTCGGAATGGGCGTGGTCTGGAGCATTCTCGACGAGGAATATGCCGAAGTGAAGGATGGTACCATCACCGCCAAGGCAGAAGGTGTGACCTATGCTGTCGCAACCTCGGCAGACGGAAGCAAGAAAGCCGCCTGTATGGTCAGCGTCAATCCCACCATACAGTACACCACCAGCATCAGGGGCGAAAACGGACAGGTGCTGAGCGCCATATACGGTTATCCCGGCCAGAAGATCAAACTCTCTGCCGAGACCTCCGACGGTGGAATCCACAGCTTCACCTGGAGCCTGGAAGATACCACCGTTGGCACCATCACCGCTGACGGCCAGCTCACCCTTGCAGCCAATGCAAGCACCGCCGCCGGCTTCGTTTACGACGCTGAATCCTCCGTCAAGGTCACGACCGAAGCGGGCTACGGATGCAAGATTCCTGTACGCAGCAGCCTGCTGAACGGCCTCAAGGTGGGAGATGTCTTCAATCCCGCCGGCACCCCCATCATAGTGCAGGCCTCCGAGACCTATCCCATCGGCGTTATGTATCAGGGCGCTGACAGTCCTCTGGCCATCCCCGCCGATGACATCGACGTCACCCTCAGCAACAGTGCCTTCCAGGTTCAGAAAGCCGAAGGTGCATACAAGCTTACCACCGGCCCCACCACCGGCGTTTCCACCAAGCTCAGCGTCAGCTTCCCCGGCTCATCCGAGTCGATTGAAATCGCAGAGCTCAAGATCGACAAGGTCTATGGCATCACGGCCCAGTTCGCCGCCGCCTCATCCTCGACCCTGTCCTTCACCTGGACCGAAGGCGTATCTGCCGAAGATGACATCGCCAAGCCTTATACCATCTACCTCTATAAAGACGAAGAATGCACCGACCTCGAGGTCTCCTTCAGCATTCCCGCAGGGGATGGTTGCTGGAAGGGACGTCAGCCCAAGTTCATCTTCAGCGGCCTGACCCCCGCCACGACCTACTGGTTCAAGGTAGATGACACCACCTCCGGAGCCGAGAAGGACTCCCCCGTCATAGCAGGTACCACCGAAGCATTCACCATCGTGGAAGTTTCTTCCGACCCTGCCTCCGAGGGAGATATCATCCTCGCCGAAGACTTCGGTCAGCTCTGCTGGGGTGCCGACGAGGTCAGCCAGTCTGCCGGATACGATGTAGCTACCAGCAGCACAGCCTATAACGCCGATACAAAGAAGAGCTTTACCAGCAGGGATGTGGCCGAGTTCGTGGGAACCACAAGCCAGTATGCCCAGAGAAGCCTTACCGCTCAGTCTGTAGCCAAGAAGGAATCCGGCGTACGCTTTGCCAAGTGGGCCCAGGGCCAGTATGCCCGTATATATATAGGGCCCGGATATATGTTCCTGAGTACCACCAGCTACGGCACCCATATCCTTACGCCTGAGCTTGTGAGCATTCCCGAAGGCAAGGCCGCGAAGGTCAAGGTCACTTTCCACGCCTCCGGCAAGGTGTCCGGTGGCAAGGCGGTACTTGCTGTCCAGCACGGCACTTCTTTCTACGAGATTTCTTCCAATAACCAGACCAACAAGGCGTCACAAGGTCATCCTGTCAACCTTACTACCAATGTAGAGACCATCACCTTCGATGGCGGTCTTACGAACCTTCAGGAATTCGAGGTAACCCTCGACGGCCTTGTAAACGGCGACCGTATCGCCTTCGGTCCTACCTCCGAAACCGCCAAGGATAACAGCAACATGATGCTGCTGTCCGATTTCACGGTACAGATTATAGAATTGAAATAATCACATAAAACCACATAACTATGACTGAAAAACGAATCTATTTCGCGCCGCAGAGCACTCCCGTAGAAATCCGGGAGTCCTCTGTGCTATGTCAGAGCATCGACCTAGCCCCGATCCTCGACAATCCCGATGTTATTGAGTGGGATGATGTAATCATTTAAATGTATTGCCTTATGAAAACAATCAAACTTATTTCCGCGGCAGTACTTTGCATCATTGCAGCCGCATCCTGTTCAAAGGAAATCGTGAATGGCCCGGACACCGTCCGCACGACCATCAGCGCTAAATTGGAATCGACCAAGACCGCCCTCGGAGCAAAAGTGGGCGACGAATGGCCCAACTACTGGAAAACCGGCGACCAGATCAGCGTCAACGGTGTAGCCTCCGAGGCTCTGGACTCGCAGTATGACGGAGTATCTTCAGCAGAATTCACCTTCGCAGGAGCACTTACCGTTCCCTACTGCGCAGCATATCCCGCATCTGCGGTATCCGGCTACTCCAACGGAGAAGCCATACTCACCGTACCGGCCGTACAGAACTATGTGGACGGCTCATACGACCCCGCAGCATTCATAATGGGCGGCAAGAGCAACAACTCCTCTTCGGTATCGCTCTCTCCTTGGGTGAGCTTATTCCACCTGAGCCTGAGCGGCAGCGCATCCGTCAGCAGAGTCAAACTCACCAGCCTCAACGGAACTGCCCTCAGCGGTACGTTCTCCACCAACTTCACCACCAAAAACGCAACGGACGTTTCCGATGTGGTGGAGATGGTTGCAGCAGCTCCCGTGGCACTGCCCGCCGAGTTCTTCATCTGCGTACCCTCCGGCCTCGAAGGATCCCTCAAGGTTGAAGTATTCGACAATGACGGTGGTTCCATGGCCAAGCAGGCCACCATCAAGTCGGCCCTGGTTGCCGGGCAGATGTACTCCCCCGCAACCCTGCCCTACACGGCCACATACGGTCCCAAGATTACTGCAGAAGGCATCACCAGCTCCACCGCCGTCATCTGCTGGAGCAACTCTTCCAGCCTGGAATACACCATCGGCGTTTACTCCGATTCTGCGTGCAACACCGTGGTGGACAGCTATACCGTGCCTGCCGGCGATACCTGCTGGGGCTCTGAAACTCCCAGGTTCTGCATCAGCGGCCTGACTCCCGGCACCACCTACTATGTAAAGGTTACCGACGAGGACCACAGCGCCGACAGCAACATCCTGCCCGTCACCACCGCAGCCTTCGACATAGTGGAAGTCAGCAGCACTCCTGCATCGGTCGGTGACGTAATCCTCGCCGAAGACTTCGGAGAGCTGCGTTGGGACAGCGATGTTATAGGCAAGGGCGTAGGTTACTTCCCTAGCACTTATGTATCCTTCGATATTACAGATGTCGCTGAATTCAGAGCAGTCGGAACCAGTAGCGAGAAAGTTCTCTCATCTCAGACTGACGCAATTAACGCAAGCCGCCTTGCCAGTTGGGCACAGGGAGCAAACAAGAATCTCTACATACATCCCGGATATATCAAACTCGTGGGCAGCGGCAAGGTCACGCATCTTGTCACTCCCGAGCTCAACAACATTCCTGACGGAAAGTTCGCCGAACTTGAAGTGACCGTTACCGCTAACAGATACTACAGCGAGTCTAGCGGCAGCTATACTACTGATAAAGCTGTCATTGCAGTGCAACCTGCAGGCAGCTATGACGAACTTGCAGCCAATGAGACCAACAGTCTGGATCTTACCAGCAACTTCGCTCCTATAACCCTGCTGACTGACCCCAACTGGAACAGCTATACAGTTACCGTCCGCGGAGTATCCAAGGGCGACCGCCTCGCCTTCGGCGCTGCAGACGGTGTTAGCGGCAACGATGCCCGAATGAACATCAGCGACATCAAGGTTACCCTCAAGGCTTTGAATGATCCCGGAGACATTCTTACCGCCAGCCTGAAGGCAGTATCTTCCAGTACCGCCTCCCTTACCTGGAGCCACGACGGAGAAGATGCCGCTTATGACATCTCCAAACCTTATACTGCAAGCCTTTACAGCGATAGCGCCTGCTCGAACCTTGTGGTTTCGCACGAGATTGAAGCTGATGCATCCTGCTGGGATGGCAAGAAACCTTGCTTCTCATTCGGTGGCCTTGCACCTTCTACCGACTATTGGTTCGTAGTTGAAGATACGGATAACGGTGCAGTGTCCAACACTGTTAGTTTTACTACCGATGCATTCACCCCTGTTGATGCTTCTACCGTTACGAACGCAGCGGCTGGAGACGTCATTCTTGCTGAAGACTTCTCTGAAATTGGCTGGGGTCCGGATGAATTTGCCGTAGCAGCAGGTTTCGTTCCCTCCCCCAAGAATCTGGATACCCCTTCCGGAGCTAATCCTACAGGCTTATTTACCGAATATAGCAACACCGGTAACAGAATATTTGGAGCAGGTGTGAATCTGGGTGACAGCCGTTTGTCCCATGGTTGGGGATTCTTCGGTAACAGCGCTGTCTATTTAAGGAACGCATACCTGCGTATCAGCACCACAGCAGCCGGCGCCCGTACTCACTTGGTAACGCCTGTTCTTGCAGGTATTCCTGACGGCAAACTGGCCACCATCGAAGTAACGGTTACAGCAACCAAACATGAATCCAACACTAACGATGTCGCTGTCTTTGTTGAAAGAGACCTGGTGATGAACGGTACGACGGATCTTTCCAGCGGTTCATATAAGAAGTACACTGGGGCATCCCTCTCCGACGGCCACTCTCTTGGCATTACTAGCGTCAAAAACTGGGAGACCAAGACGGTGACCATTACCGGAGTCAATAACGAAAACCAGCTTGTAATCGGGTCCTACGAGAATATCGACAGCAAAAACCGCTTCAGCATTACCGATGTTAAAGTGACGATCGTAAGTCTCGCTGACGATCCTGTAAAGAAGATCAAAGATAACGTTACCTTCATGGAATTCGTGGATGCAGTAGCCGGAGGAAACAAGACCCTCGATGCCAGAGTCGTATCCTCGTTTGAAGTCACCTCAGCCAATGCAGCAGCCTTCGAATCCATCGAGAATTACGAAGGCACTCTGGACGGCAACGGAAAGACCATCACCGGTCTCACCAAGCCTTTGTTCAACAACCTCAAAGGTACTGTCAAAGACCTCACGCTCAACTCTGCCCTTAACATAACCGAAGACCAGAAAGATCTTGGTATCCTTGCCAATATAGTCTCCGGAACCGTGACCGGTTGTACTTCCAAAGGAAGCGTTGTGTTCGCCGTTGCAACAGAAGTTAGCGAAGAGCACAGGATTGGTGGTCTGATTGGCTCGGTAGCCTCAAGCGGAGCTACGGTTACCGATTGCACCAATGAGGCATCTGTTACCAATAATACCAGCAACTCCGGTGACGGAGAACTCATCATCGGCGGTGTTGTGGGTTCATTCTGGGGAACTGAATTCCATATCAGTGGTTGTGAAAACACCGGCGATATAATCAGCACATCACATTGGAGCAAAACTCCTGCTTTAGGAGGTATCATGGGACAGGGTGGTAATTCAAGCGGTGCCTCGTCCGATTTCTCAATTGATTCCTGTACCAATAGCGGAGCCGTCAGTTTCTCCGGCACAAGCGACAACTCTATCCAAATCGGAGGCATTGCCGGATATGTACGCTTTGCTACTATGACTACCCTTTCCAACAGTGGAGCTATTAGCAATTCCGGCACAGCATCGGCAAATGTTTGCGTTGGCGGCTTGCTTGGCTGGGTTGATAAGAATTGTACAATAACTGAGACCAAGGGCACAAACTCCGGAACAGTTACCAATTCCGGCTCGGGTAAAGTGGTATCCGTTGGCGGTATTCTGGGAAGAAACTCTTCCGGTTATCTCAATGCGACCGGCTCTTCAAGCAAATATCTTCAGAATAACGGTACAATCAGTGATGAATCATCCACTAACGCAGATGATCTTTCTGTTGGCGGTATCGTAGGATATACTACGACCGGTATCAAATTGCAGTATGCCAGGAACTACGGTGAAATAAAGGTTCTTAACGGAACACGAGACGCCGACGTAGAAGTTGGCGGTATTGCCGGTTGGCTGGACAATCAGAGCTTGAACGTGAACAACTGCAGGAATTATGGAGATGTTACTGTTTCCTCTACAATTAACGGCAGCCTGTGGGCTGGTGGAATCGTAGGCCTTTTCAATGTCAAACATACGACTGACAAATACAATCTGGTCCTTGAGGCCACAATTGATACACATGAGGCTACTGTTTCCGGCGAGAATTACACCGCCGGTCTGTTCGGTTCCCACTCTGGGACCGGCAAAGCCACGTATTTATTCAATGGCCTAAAATTCAACGGCACTGTTATCGGTAATAAGACCAAGGCAGGACTCCTTTGCAATAGCTGTAACGCCGGGACTACTGTTACATTCAAAGGCTCTTGCAAGATTGCTCCTGGCTCGTCAAGACAGGATGACAATAACAACGATACTGTTAACAGCGATAGCGACCTGACCATGGATGTGATTTGTGGTTATCTGGGTTCTGGTTCTACGGTCAGCGGCGTCTCTGTTGAAGCTTACTAAAGCATATGATAACCAAAAACAATAAAAAAGAGTATCTGGCCCCGTGGTCAGATACTCTTCCCATGGAATTACGGCAGAACGTTTGCGAAATCTCCAACACTGCCTTGACCCTGGTCAGTGGTGGATTCGACGAGGATTCCGACTAAAATAAGGAGGGAAAGAATATGACACACAAAAGTATGAAATATGGTTTCTTCCTTGCTTTGGCAGGAGTTATATTATGTGGTGGCTGCCAGTCCGATCCGGTTCCTTCCGGGTCGGAAGGCAGCGTAACCAAGCTTACGCTCAGTGCAGGCCTCCCCGAGGCTGAAGCTACCAAGACCGCCCTCGGAGCAGAGGAATCCGGCAATTTCGACATTCTCTGGAAGGCCGGAGACAGGATTTCCGTAAATGGAGCCCTGTCCAATGCTGTGGCTGCCGCCGACAACGGCAAGAAGCAGGTGGATTTCACCATAACTGCATCACTCTCTGCGCCATATAAAGTACTGTATCCCGGCACTACCTCCGACAATGTGATAAGTCTGCCGGCCACACAAAATTATGTTGCAGACAGTTTCGACCCTGCAGCCGCTGCCGCTTACGGCACGGCCGTCAAGAACGGGAACAAGTACGGAGCCAAGCTCAACAATTTCTGCGGATATATCCGCTTTGCGCTCAAAGGCTCCGCCACCCTTTCCAAGATCGAGCTGAACAGCCTTGGTTCCGAGGTCCTATACGGCAATTTCACACTCGCAACCGATGCAGAAGGCTTTACCGGCGCATTTGCCGGTGGCACTCCCGGAACTCTCAACTACAGTTTCGGAAGTGGCCTCACCCTCAAGGGCACGGATACATACATCTACATCGCCCTTCCCGCCCAGGCCTATGCCGCAGGCATCGAGGCCCTGGTATACCAGACAGACGGAGCATTCATGCGCCTGAAGTTCTGGGGAAGCGGTTGCGAACTGCATAGCACGGACATCATTGGCTTCCAGAGCAAGACCTACGCAGCCGGACGTACCGAGAACCTGTTCGGCATCGACGGCCTTGACGTCGAAGATGGCGGAGAGCCTACCGCAGCGCCTCCGGGAATTACCGTGGCCACGTTCAATGTATATCAGCAAGACTCACGCGAAAGCAGCGACAGGGATTACATATACCTCACAAACGAAATAGTCCGCACTACTCTTGGCAAAGCCATAGCCGAGACTGGCGCCGACATCATCGGTTTCAACGAACTGGACGGCAACTTCCAGAACGGGAAAACTTACTCGCTGAAGACTTTGGCCGAAGCCCAGGGCTTCACCGATTACACCTGGGAACTGAACCATCCGGATGATATTGACCGAGATGGTAATGTAGTTTTCGGATACTCTTATTCCACCAGCAATAAATATGCAGATGGTTTTGCCTACAAGACATCCGCTTTCACGGTTTCAGACCATAACTATGTATGGATTTCCCATTCATCCGACAATACTTATTACGACAGCAGATCCGACGCATATAGCAATTCAGGTGCCCCTGAAACTACCTGTGCGTATGCTAAATTCAAACACAATGTTTCCGGCAAGCAGTTCTATTTCTTCGTAACCCACACTACCACCCTGGACCATGCCGGCAGCGAAGTCGGTGCTGAAAAAGTTAATGGGAAGTATGACGCCGAAGACCCTGACATCGCTGCAAGGCGCCTCAGGATCATCAACAATGTCAAGTATTTCACATCTCAGAAAGCAGGCAACCTGCCTTACATAGTGGTAGGAGACTTCAACTTCGGGCCTTACATCGATACTAAAAAGACCAAGGTGCAGCCCCTGTACACGGCTATGAGCAACGGAGGCTTCGTCAATGCCTACGATGAAGTTAAGGCGGCCGGGAACCTTTCCGGGTTCTACAACAACTATCCCGGCACCCAAACTGGTTGCAACTGGGGTGCGGAGTCATTCCTCACGAACGGCAAATATCCCCAGTTCCGCATCGACCATATCTTCCTTCACGACGGATCATCTCAGGGTATCACGGCTCAGTCCTACAAGACTATCCGTACTGCATTTGATTATAATGACGGAGAGAAAAGCGTCTGCCCTTCGGACCATCTACCGGTTGTTTCATATATCACTTTTGACTAACCTGGCGGCCCTATGAATAAGTTTTATACATATCTTTCGATAATAGCACTTGCTGCCCTGTCTGCAGCTTGTGAAAAAGAAAATGTAAAGGTTGAAAACGGCTCCGTACCCGTGGGAGAGGAGTCAACAATTTCAGTCACCTTGAATGTCCCAGATCCGGCCACTAAGACCAGCCTCGGAGCCAAGGACGGATCCACCTATCCTGTTTACTGGAGTGATGGAGACATTATCTCCCTCAACGGTACCGCCGCTACGTCTTTCTATCTTGCCAGCGGCAATACATCCGCAAGGGCTACATTCAAGGTCAGTAACCTTTCAGCTCCATACAACTTCCTATACGGAGGTGTGTCCGGGCATAGCAACCAGGTCAGTTTCCCTTCCACGCAGAACTATGTTGCGAACGGATTCGACCCTGCGGCCATGCCAATGTTCGCCAGCACAAACAAGCTGGACGCACCTATTACATTCTATCATATGGGCGCTCTTCTGAAGTTCTCGTTGACGGGTAGCAAGAAGATAGATTCCGTCACGCTTACTGCAGCCGACAGCGACAAATCCCTTTCCGGGGTTTTTACCGTCGGAACCGACAGTCGTGGCTACTTCAACGGCCTTCTCACCCCTGCAAGCGGAGGTGCTAGCCTGATATACAGCTTCGGCGGCCACAAGCAACTTGGTGACTTGCCGTTCGTATTCTATGTTGCCATTCCCGCGGGGACCTACGAAGGCGGTATCACCCTCGACATCGTTGATAATGCTTCAGGCCATATGACCGTGAAAGTACTGGACAGCAATGCCACCAAGACAATAGAAGCAGGTGTAGTGCGCGAATTCGAGAATGTGGTTTACAGCCCGAACAAAGAGACCAATCTCATACAGATTTACGATACCGCGACTCTCCAGAACTTCGTATCCCGAGTAAATGGTGGAGAATATACCCTGAATGCTCGTCTAACCCAGAATGCCGCCACCTTGAATGCTTCGTCGATAGCAGCAAGCTGGACTCCTATCGAAGGATACAAAGGTATATTCGACGGCAACGGCAAGACCATCAGCGGCCTCACCAAACCTATGTTCGGTACGCTCCAGGGCGTCGTCAAGAACCTTACCCTGAATTCCACCATCAGCACGGACTCTGCCGATGATCTCAGTTGGGGCATTTTTGCCAAAGAAGTACTCCCCGCCGGAGATATCGATGACATTGCCGGACTGCAGAACTGCACGGCCAAGGGGTCCATCACCTGGACTCCGGAGTCAGCCCTCGGCAGAGCCAGCCAGCTTGGTGGTCTAGTAGGAAACAATAAAGGTGGTACCATTTCCGGATGCTCCAACGAAGCTACGGTTACCTTCGCCGACAATGGCACTGTCAACGGCAACCAGCCCTCTATCGGAGGCGTAGTAGGCCGGACGCAGAAAGGCGGAGACATAAAATCACAAGGCTATATAACCAGTTGCTCAAATAGCGGATCAGTTGTTTGCGCAGCACGGTTTGCCGAAAATATCTATATCGGTGGTGTTCTTGGATATCAGGTCGAGAAAGCCGAAAGCGTGAGCGGCTGTACAAACAGCGGTCTTGTGAAAGTCACTTCCACAGCTTCTACCGGCGCAGCCCTGCATATAGGTGGAGTCATCGGTCTGGGAAAAGGAACTATCGAGTCCTGCTCCAATGCAAGCGAGGGCGTAGTAACTACCGAAGAGTGTACGGTTGGCACATATCTCTGCCAAGGTGGTGTGGTCGGCCGTCTAAACGATGATTCCGGTCGCGTCTATGAGTACATAACCAATGCCGGAACTGTGAATGTTGCTGCCGTCGGAGCGCCCTCCGGCAGACTCGTCGGCGGTGTAGTAGGACGTTGCAACGAAGGTGCAATCATTACCCGCTTCACTAATTCAGGCAATATCAACTACACCGCAAATGATCCGAATGAAACATATATCGGCGGTGTAGTTGCCAGCAATACCAAAGCTGATATAATCCTTGAAAACTGCAACACTACCGGCGGTACTCTGACTTATTCCGGTGCAACTACTGACGGTGCTCTTTACATAGGAGGGGTTGTCGGTTATTCCTCACGACCCGTCAATAACTGCTCCAATGCCATGACAATCAACATTACCGGTAGCATGTCAAGGAATGCTAACCAGTATTTGGGTTACGGAGGTGTTATAGGATACTTGACGGGGGCCGTGCTTGCCACCAATTGCACAAACAGCGGCGCTATCAACTATTCCCAGGTCGTTACCGATGAAGGCCAGACCTACATCGGCGGCGTTGCAGGCGCATTGACCAATGGCGAGATTTCCGGAGGCGGCAATTCCGGTACCATCACATTTGCCGGTCAGAACACTAAACGGCCGCTATCTGTGGGAGGTATTGTGGGCCGTGTGTTCACCAACTCCACCGAAAGCGGATATGCATTGAACGACAATGTGACCAACAGCGGTGCCATCATCGTTAATTCTACCGTGGGCGGTTCCCAGTATATGTATCTTGGAGGCCTTGTGGGCCAGCATCTGGCCGGAAATATTTACGGCACCAACGATGCGCCTATAACCGTAACTGAACTTCATGAGAGTATGATGGCGCTCGGCGGTATTGTCGGTTATCTTGCCGGCGGTACTGTATCCAACGCTACCAATACCGCCAACGGCGATATCGCTCTTAACGGCTTTGTTTCTAGTTATCATTCCTATACAGGTGGTATCGTAGGAATTGCTTCCGGCGGTAGTTCAATTGCTGCTGGCGGAGGTACCATTACCGGTGCATCCAACGCGGGCGATATCACTATCGGCTCCGGTTGCGCCATTCCAAGGAACAACTACGTCGGCGGCGTTATCGCATACGCCGGCAATACGGTCAGCGGGGCTTCCAATACGGGTAATATCGTAAACAATTACAGCCAGACTTCATCTTCTAACGGAGCTTACCACTATGCCATCGGCGGCGTGGCAGGATACAGTGTCGCTTCGCTTTCCTCCTGCTACAATACTGGTAATGTAACCAACAACGGTTCCACTTATAAGAGTGAAATCAATCTTGCCGGTGTGGTGGGAATCAGCGAGGGTGACCTTACCTCCTGCTCCAACGGTACCCCCTCTCTTGCCGGAGGAACTATCAGCAATACCGCAACTTCAGGCACAAACTCTATTCAGGACGGTCAGTTTGCAGGAGTCGTAGGCAACAACAAGGGGAATACCACTCTAACTACGTGTTTCAACAATGGAGCGGTAATCAATTCCGGCGCATGCGCCTCCATCTCCATAGGCGGTATCGTTGCGTGGACATCTGCGGGTTCTGTGTATGAGGGATGCTACAATACCGGCAACATCACCAATACCGGCACCGGCTCTAATAGTACTGCCGGTGTCAGGATGGGCGGTGTCGCAGGTTCCGTAAGTGGAGCTAATACGTTTACCGGAGACAACACTACCTACAATTACAACAAGGGTGTCCTTCTTGAAAATTCCGAAAGCTCCAAAGTCGCCGTCGGCGGCATCTGCGGCTACACATTCGGCGCGGCATCGGATTTTGCATATGCCCAGGCTCAGATTCCGGACGGTGATGATGTTGATGATATTGTCGTTAAGGATAATACCAGGGACAAGGTTTACCTGGGTGGTGTTATCGGTATGAGCGCTGTTACTTCGTCCTTCGATTATGCTAAAAATGTGGACGTTGACGTCGTTCTCCAGGACCTTACCATGTCCGCAACCGGTCAGGTATTCGCTGGAGGTATCATCGGCGGTTGGACCGCATCGGGTGAGCAGACCATCAACGGATGTACGAGCAGCGGCTGGGTTTATACCAAAAAGCATGCGGATTCAAATCCAGCTAATAGTACTTCTATTGAAGACATTGTCGTCGGCGATACGGCTACTCCGCTCTGGTCCTGCTTCGGCGGTATTGCCGGAATGGGAGCAAGTGCCAGTAACGAAGGTTTGAATGGTGGATGGAACACAATTACTGGGAAAACCTTCACCAATTGCTCCAATAGCGGACGTATCCTTATTTACTGTCAGGTGCGCTGCTGCATAGGCGGTGTAGTTGCGTATACTGAAAATCCTATATCTGATTGTGTGTGCACAGGAAATATCAGATTGCTCAAACTAGGTGGTATAGGCTCTGTTGGTGATAACTATCACCGTCAGATTTGCGGTGGAGTTGTCGGTTACTACAGCGGCTCTTCTGCAACAAATCTTACGTATAACGGAACACTTAATTCCAACAGCTCTTCACCGTTTGCCTATACCGGTGGTATCATCGGATATCTGAATGCTTCGTCAGTTGAACTGAATAACTGCCGTGTAGGAGGTTCTGTCCGTGCAGCCGGATCAGGCGTTGGCCGAAGTGCTGTCATGTGCCATAACAACACTAATACGGTTAGCGTTACCTTCACTAACTGCTTGATTAAGAAAGGTACTGTTTCCTATGCAACAGGTTCAAAAGTAACGATTAACGACAATTCGGCAGTTGATATAGGTCAGTGCTTCGGCGCGGGCTCAAGTAATCGCACCGTCGTCGGTGACGTATACCCTACCGTTGCAAGTTCTATTTAATTTACTCTTTTTTACCCCAGGTGCCCTGACCGGCACCCGGGGTCCTAAACGGGGCGAAGCCCCAACGCTCTTTGACATACTGCTTACCGCTAAATGATCTTTTTTAAGCGATTTTTTTTGCGGTGCAAAATTTCCTCCGCAAAATTGGCGAATGAAACCCTTTGTTTTGTGACTATGCATTGCGAGAACAAAGACATTTGTTTATATTTGTATTGTCTCTGGTTCTCCATCCACGATCAAATGGAACTGTTATTATTAATATGGAAAGACTGAGGTTGAGAGTGCAAACAGTTCCGGCATTGGATCCGGTCACTTATCAGGAACATACTGCCTATACTGTTGTCTTAAATGACAGCGAGATAATAATGTGTGCTCCGGGATGGACTTTGCGGGATGCCATTGAAACCTTCTGCAAATGGTTTCAAATAGAACGTGAACGTATTTGTATTCAACGCCCGTTCATTCCGCAAAGCATTAACTATCATGAGTACTTCTATTAAGAAAAAGCAAAGTCAGTTTCCTGCTATTATCAGGGAGGTGGAAGACAGAATTGTAATGGTTCGTGGCATGGAAGTAATAGCCGATGCCGATGTTGCCGCTCTTTATGGTGTTGAAACAAAACATGTGAACCAAGCTGTGCACAATAACCCTGATAAGTTCCCCTCGAGCTACATGTTCGAATTGAATATGACCGAGTTACAGAATTTGCGGTCAAAATTTTTGACCACAAATGTGTCGGCAATGAACCGCAATCCCACAAAAGTATTCACCGAACGAGGGCTTTATATGTTGGCAACCATTTTGAGCGGCGAACGTGCCAGGAATGTGACGTTCGCCATCATTGAAACTTTTTATAAAGTCCGTAGCATGAAACGAGAATTGTTGGAACTGCACAACGAATCCGACAAAGAAGTCCAAAACGAAAAGATGAAACACTTTGGAGAAACGCTGACGGACATTGTAATGCCAGACCTTGAAACGACAGAGACAGAATCATCTTTGGAAATCAACTTCTTCATAGGAAAAGTGAAGCATTCAGTCAAACGCATTCGAAAAGAAAAATAACTAGTAACGGTAAGCAGTACGGACAAAAGCGTGCTGCTTTATTTATTGTTTATGACAAAACGCGTGACATACATATTTATCCTCCTCACCCTCCTGGGATGGCCGGCGATGGCTGCTCCGGGGTATGAGAGGAGTATAAACGATGGCTGGCAGTTCCGCAAGGAGGGCAGCGCGGTCACGCAGACGGTATCCCTTCCCCACACCTGGAATGCGGCGGACGCGATGGACGACGAGCCCGGGTACTGGAGGGGCACTGCCTGGTACGGAAAGACCATCCCCATAAACGACGAGCTCGCCGGCAGAAAGGTTTTCGTGCGTTTCGAGGGGGCGAACCAGGAAGTGGATCTCTATGTGAACGGCAGCCACGCCGGCAAGCACAAGGGGGGCTACACCGCCTTCATCTTCGACATCACCGGCCTCATCCGCAATGGGGCCAACGACTTCAAGATAAAGGTAGATAACTCCCACGACGAGGCCATCCCCCCGATGTCCGCCGACTTCACCTTCTTCGGAGGAATCTACCGCGACGTTTCGCTGGTCTTCCTCCCCGAAAACCACATCAGCATCGAGCACTACGCCAGCAGCGGCATCTACATCTCCACCCCGGCAGTTTCCAAAGAAGAAGCCTCCGTGCAGATAGAAACCCGCCTCAGCCTCCCCAGCCCGGAAAAGAAGATGACCCTTGAACACGCCATCTTCGACCCCAAAGGCAGGCAGGTGGCAAGCATTAGGCAGAACATACGCAAACCAGCAGCCGAAATTTCCCTGAAGGCCGAGGCCAGGATCAGTAACCCCCGCCTCTGGGACGTGGACTCCCCCGAAATGTACTCCGTCGTGACCCGGCTGCTTGGCAAGGACGGGCAGGAGATAGATTCCCGCAGGAGCAGCTTCGGCATACGCAGCTTCCGCTTCGACCCTGAAAAAGGATTCTTCCTGAACGGACGGCCGCTCAAGCTGATCGGCACCAACCGCCATCAGGACTTCCGCGGCCTAGGCAACGCCCTGCCCGACGGGATGCATCTCAGCGACATCCGCCTGCTGAAAGATATGGGAGGCAATTTCCTGCGCATCTCCCACTACCCCCAGGACCATCTGGTGGCCGACTGCTGCGACCGTCTGGGCATCCTTGCCAGCCTGGAAATCCCCGTGGTCAACCGCATAGGCAGCGCCGCGGACTTCTCCCGCAACTGCGTGGAGATGGCCAGGGAGATGGTATACCAGAACTTCAACCATCCCTCGATGATAATCTGGGCCTACATGAACGAAGTGCTCCTCGACAAATCCCCCTTTAAAAACGGCGGGATGACCAAGGAAGAATACCACGCCAAGGTCCGCTCCTGCGCCTCGGAAATCGATGCCGCCCTGCGCGAGGCCGATCCAGGCAGGCCGACGATGATCCCCTGCGACGCCGACAGGAAGAAATACGCCGAAAGCGGCCTGGGAGAGATCCCGGACATACTCGGATTCAACCTCTACTTCGGATGGTACTACGGCAAGTTCGCGAGCCTGGGCCCGGCCCTGGACAAACTGCACGCCAGCTTCCCCGGCAAGGCCCTGTTCGTGTCGGAGTACGGTGCGGATGCGGACGCCCGCCTGCATAGCTTCGAGCCCGAACGCAAGGATTACAGCTGCGGATACGCCCTGCTCTTCCACCAGAACTACCTCCCTGTGATAATAGAGAAGGAGTACCTCGCCGGCGCGGCGGTATGGAACCTGAATGACTTCTATTCCGAGGAGCGCGGATACGCCGTTCCCCACTTCAACTGCAAAGGGCTCGTCACTTCCGACAGGACCCCGAAAGACTCCTACTGGTTCTACCGTGCCACTCTGGGCAAGGCCCCCTTCGTCCGCATAGGCGGATCCGACTGGAAGATACGCGGAGGCCAGGAGAAGGATGGCAGCTGCATACAGCCCGTGGAAGTATTCTCCACGGCCGCAGAAGTCGAACTGACTGCCAACGGGAAATCCTTGGGCAAAAAGGCCGTCCATGCGGGCTCGGCGCTGTTCCAAGTCCCCTTCAAGGGCGGAGAGAACGTACTTGAAGCCCGCACGGCCGACGGTGCCGCCGACCTGCAGCGCGTGGATTTCCGGATGGTTCCGGAAGATATGTCAAGCTTCACGGAGATATCCGTACTGCTCGGCACCCGCAATTATTTCGAAGACAGGACCGGCGGACAGATATGGATTCCTGAGCAGGAATACAGGCCCGGGGCCTGGGGATATGTGGGCGGAGAAAAGGCTCCGGCATCCCAAGCCGGCATCGCCGGCACTGACCTGGATCCGCTGTTCCAGACTCAGAGGGCAGGCCTGGAAGCCTTCAAGGCCGACGTGCCCGACGGCAAATACTATGTTTACCTGCACTTCGCCGAACTTGCCGGCGGGAAAGCCCTGATCTACAATCTCGGCGACGATGCCCAGGCCAGCGGAACTGCCGGAAGGGTTTTCTCCGTGGCCATCAACGGAAGCACGGTACTGCAGGACTTCGACATTGCAGGCGGATACGGATACAATACGGCGGTTGCGCAACGCTTCGCCGTCGATATAAACGGAGGCAAGGGCCTGAGCGTAGAGTTCACCCCCGTCAAAGGCCTCCCGGTACTGAACGCTATAAGGATATTGAGATATCAATAGGATGAAGTTATTTGCATCACTTCTGTCGCTGCTGATCGCGACTTCTGCATTTGCCGGCAACGTGTCGGTAAAAGATTTTGGAGCCAAGGGAGACGGCGTTTCCCTCGACACCAAGGCCGTGCAGGCTGCCATAGACTGCGCTGCCGGGCAGGGAGGCGGAGTAGTCAGCGTGCCGGCCGGGACCTATGTATGCGGTTCCATATGGCTCAAGAGCAACATCGAACTTCATCTGGACTGCGGCGCCGTAATAAAGGGAAGCCCGGACATCAAAGACTACTGCAGCGCAGATTGCTGCCCCCAGAACGAAGCCGAACCCAACGGAGGCGACTACATCAGCGGAGGCCATCTCCTGCTGGGTGTTGGCGTGCAGAACGTAACACTAAGCGGCCCTGGCCGTATCGACGGCAATTCCGACGCATTCCTGCTGGGCCCCGACGGCAAGGCCTATTCCAAGAAAAAGAATGTCCCCGCCCGCCCCTCGCAGATGGTCTGGTTCGTGGACAGCCAGGACATACGCATTAAGGACCTCGAACTCGCCGACGCCCCCTACTGGAGCTGCTTCATACTCAACTGCGAAAGAGTATGGATAGACGGATGCTACGTGCACACCCGCAGGAAGGACTACCACACCTTCAACGGGGACGGGCTCGACATCGACCGCTCGAAGTACGTTTCCATATCCAACTGCAGGATAGACACTTCCGACGACTGCATCACCCTCCGTGCCTCCGGCGCGCATCTTCTGGCAGACCCCAAGGACTGCGCCGGGGTAACGGTATCCGCCTGCAACCTCTCCTCGAGTAGCAACGGCATACGCATAGGAGTGGGCGAAGGCCATATCCACGATGCAGTGTTCTCCAACATCACCATTTCCGACACCAAGACCGCCTTCAACATAGTGGGAGCCTACGAAAAGAACGGCCGCGGAACGGATATCGACGGCATACTGATCAAGGACATACGCGTAGATTCGAAAGAACTGATACGCATACATCATATGCACTCCAAGGCCTGCACCATCAAGGACATCACCTTCGATTCCATCAGCGGCAGCGCCCCCGAGACTTCCCACATCTGGGCCAGGGAGGCCGCTCCGTTCAAGGGCATAGTGCTCCGCAACATCGACGTGCCGACGCAATTCGAGTGCGTGAATGCGGAGGTCAAGGTAGAAGGCGGATCCATGAGTGAGAAGGCGCTTTCGGCAGATGAGGCCGCGGAGCGCAGGAACAACATAGAAAACGGCAAGCATCTTCTGTATTAGATGAAA
>JAEEGI010004961.1_pt1 | contig 30818 bp, 29 predicted proteins | sample 8958751 | NCBI WGS metagenome assembly JAEEGI01 (sample SAMN16246545, study PRJNA631951) | gut metagenome | biome: gut microbiome; feature: rumen; material: KS-attached | host: Bos | place: Iran: Karaj | collected 2018-10 | reverse complement strand
TATTTCGGCATCTTTCCGATTGTCAGTCGGTTACAATGCACCGCATTGCTCCCTCCTTCCGCACGGAAATCTGCTCGAAATAAGAACAAAATCGATTGAAAGCAATTTATAGAACCCACCTAAATAACATATAGAAAAATGTATAGATTGCGATTTGTGGTTTTGTTGATGGAGTTGCTGCTAAGCGTGGTTGCCGTTGCCCAACGCAGGCCACCGGAGCCTTATGGGCCTTGTCCCACCGAGGCACAGGTCCGCTGGCAGCGGATGGAGATGAATATGTTCTGCCATTTCGGTCCAAACACTTTTTCTGGTAGGGAATGGGGTGGCGGCAACGAGTCAGCAGACCTGTTCAACCCGTCTCAGCTGGATTGCGACCAATGGGTCGCTGTGGCACGAGGGGGTGGCTTCAGGGGCATTATTATTACTGCCAAGCACCACGACGGCTTCTGCCTTTGGCCTAACCCCGCCAGCAGCCATACTGTGCGCGAGAGCGGTTGGCGCAATGGAGAGGGCGACGTGTTGTTAGAGCTTTCACAAGCTTGCAGCAGGGGCGGAGTGAAGTTTGGCGTGTATATCTCGCCATGGGACCGCCATGACCCCACTTATGGAACGCCTTGGTATAACGAGACTTTCCGCCGCACTTTGGAACATGCGCTAACGCGCTACGGTGAGGTATTTGAGCAATGGTTTGATGGTGCCAATGGTGAAGGGCCTCGCGGCAAGAAACAAGAATATGACTGGGGACTCTTCAACCACACCGTGGCAAGGCTGCAGCCCCAGGCAGTTATCTTCAGCGATGTAGGTCCTGGTTGCCACTGGGTGGGCAATGAGCAAGGTGTGTGTGGCGAGACCTGTTGGTCGCGCTTGAATACAGACGGCTTCCAACCCGGTGCGTTAGCTCCGTCTCTGGAGGTGCTCAACCAGGGAGAGCGCGACGGAAAATACTATATGCCTGCCGAAGTGGATGTGTCGATACGTCCTGGCTGGTTCCACCACAGCGGCGAGCACCCCAAGACGGTACAGGAACTGTTGGGCATCTATTACACCAGCGTGGGACGCAACAGCGTGCTATTGCTGAATGTGCCGCCCGACCGTCGTGGTCTGATTGACGCCGAAGACTCGGCAAGGGTGATGGGGTTGCGAGCTGCTTTGGATGCCATCTTTGGCAACGACTTGGCCAAGCAGGCACACGTCTATGCCTCTAACGTACGCGGTGAGGGACTGTGGACCTACCGAGCTGCCAACGTCATCGATACCAACTACCACCGCTATTGGGCAGTAGACAACGGGTGCTTACACCCCACCCTGACGCTGGCCTTCGATAAGCAGGTCAGCTTCAACCGTGTGATGCTACAGGAGTATATCCCATTGGGGCAGCGTGTGGAGAACTATGAGGTGCAGGTACTGCAAAAGGGGAAATGGGTAACGATTGCAACCCCTACAACTATTGGTTATAAACGTATTCTTCTCACCGACACCTATACCACCAAAGAAGTACGCATCCGTTTTACGGGCTGCCGTGCTTGTCCGGTGATTAGCCGTGTGGGGCTGTTTAGGGACACTATCTATCAAGGGGAAGGGACTCGATAGAGCCGAACCCATAAAACACTACGCAACTTGAAACATCGTCAACTTATCGGCCATCTGGCCTGTTTTGGGGCCTATGCCATCTTTGGGCTCAACATCATTTTTTGCAAGGATATTGCCAACCACGGAGAGCTTTCGCCTGTGGTTCTGTTCACCTATCGCGCCCTTTGTGCCGGGGCGTTGTTTTGGCTGCTCAGTCTCTTCACCAAGAAGGAACGGGTGCCGTGGAAGGACCTCTTGGGCATGTTGGGTGCCTCGGTGATAGGGTTGGTGATGCCGCAGTTGACTTTCCTTTATGCTATTGCCATGACGGCTCCTATTGACCTCTCGGTAGTCAATTCTATCACACCTATCATGACCATGTTTGTGGCTGCCATATTTCTGAAAGAGCCTATCACCTGGCAGAAAGCCGGAGGCGTGGCGCTGAGCTTTGTGGGCGTGGTGTGGCTGATATTGCAATCGAACCACACCGGAGGGGTGGCCCATTCGAGTCCGACAGGCATTGCCTTGGTGGTACTTAATGCGCTCTGTTTTGCCCTTTATCTGGGCATTTGCCGTCCCATCATCCAGCGCTATCATGTGGTCACGCTGATGAAATGGATGTTCCTTTTCGCCTTAGTTATTATCCTGCCTTTTTCCTTCAAAGGGGTGGTGGGCCTCGACTATGCTGCTATTCCTGAAAAGGTGTGGTGGGAGGTGGCATACTTGATATTCTTTGCCACCTTTGTGGCTTATTTCCTCATACCCATCGGACAGCAGCGCATCCGTCCCACCTTGGTGAGCATGTACAACTACTTGCAGCCTATTATTGCCTGTGTGGTAGGGGTCTGGTTGGGGATGGACCGCCTCACCTGGATGAAGGTGTTGGCGGCGGTGCTGGTGTTTGTTGGCGTGGCGGTCGTCAACCGCAGCCGAGCCCGACAAGAATAAAAAAACCGGAGATGATATGTTAAGAATGATTTGGTTTATATTGGCTTTTTTCAGCATTGTGCTGGCTTTGGTACCTCATTTGCTTTGGCTGCTGGGTTGGTTAGTAGGCAAGTTCTTCCATTACGCCCTGCCATATGCTCCTTTTGGCTGGACGGCGTTGGCGTTGGTGCTGCTGACATGGGTGGTGCTGGCTTATGGCTATTTTTTTGGCCGTTGGCAACAGAAGACTGTTTGTGTGGAAATAGAGCGAGAGAACATTCCTACGGCTTTCGAAGGCTATCGGATTGTGCATATCAGCGACCTGCATCTGGGCACCTACGACGATAGGCCTGAGCAGCTACAACGTGTGGTTGACAGCATTAATGAATTGAAACCTGATTTGATTTGCTTTACGGGCGATTTGGTGTCGTTGAGTGTCGACGAGGCTATGCCCTACACCCAGATTCTGAAGTCTCTGCACGCCAAAGATGGAGTGATGAGTATTTTGGGCAACCACGATTTTTTCATCTATAGTTTTCGGGACCATCCCCAAAGGCGGCAAGAGGAGGTGGAAAGGCTGATTGGGTATGAGCGACAAACCCTCGGCTGGCAGTTGCTACGCAACGAGCATTGCGTCATACACCGTGGCGCTGACAGCATTACCCTCATTGGTGTGGACAATACCCACGGTGCGGGGCAGGGCTTTAACACCGTCGACCATGGCGACCTAGCCAAGGCGATGGCTGGCACCAAGGGCTTGCGCATTCTGCTCAGCCACGACCCCAGCCACTGGGCTGCCGAGGTGGTGGGCAAGACCGATATTGCCCTCACCTTGAGTGGACACACCCATGCTGCACAGTTTAAGATCTTGGGCTGGACACCAGCCTCCTGGATGTTCCGTCAGTCAGCAGGCCGCTATGATGTGGGAAGTCAGACGCTCTATGTAACTGCCGGAATTGGCTGCACGGTTCCATTCCGCGTCAACTGCCCTTCTGAAATTACGCTTATTACTTTGCATAAAAGCACGAATCAATAATATAGTTTTATGAAAAAGATATTTTATATAGTATTCTTCTTATCGTTGGGGATGGAACCGCTGTTGGCTTGCACCAACTTGATTGTGGGCAAGAAAGCCTCTAAGGACGGTAGCGTGATGTGTACTTACAATTGCGACGGATTTGGTTTTTCGGGTTCACTTTTCTATACTTCTGGTGGTCGCCACGAGGCAGGAGAGAAAATTGCTATCCACGGGTGGGGTCCTCACCACCAAGGCCGCTTTGTGGACCAGGTGGAGTATACCTATCAAGTGGTGGGACTGATGAATGAGAAGCAGGTGACGATTGTAGAAACTACCTTCGATGGCCGTCTGGAGCTGGTCAACAACGACGGGTTGCTCGACTATTTCAGTCTCATGAGGCTGGCACTCCAGCGTTCGGCTAATGCCCGCGATGCCATTAGGTGTATGGCGGAGCTGGTGGCTGAATATGGCTATAACAGCAGCGGCGAGAGTATCACGGTGTGCGACCCCGATGAGGCCTGGATTATGGAAATCATAGGCAAAGGGCCCGAGAGGAAAGGCGCCGTGTGGGTGGCACTAAGGGTTCCAGACGATTGTATCTGTGCCCACGCCAATCTTAGTCGCATCCGCCAGTTCCCGTTGGAGCGGAAGCGCAGCTATAGGAGTCTCAGTAGTGGCAGTTTCAAGCATCTGCATCGACCCGAGGTGGAATGTCTCTATGCCGAGGATGTAATCTCTTTTGCCCGAGAGAAAGGTTTTTTCAATGGCAAGGACGAGGAGTTTTCTTTCCGCGATGCCTACTGTCCCATCGATTTTGAGAATGTGCGCTATGCCGATGCCCGCGTGTGGAGTTTCTTCCGCCACCATACTTCCCATGACATGATGGACAAGTACTTGCCCTACCTCAATGGCGATTTTTCTCAGTACGACCATCTACCTCTTTGGGTTAAGCCCGACCAGCCCCTCACGTTGCGCGACCTCCAACAGGATATGCGCGACCATTTTGAGGGAACACCGCTGGACATGACTGCCGACATGACAGCGGGTCCTTGGGGAATGCCCATCCGTCCGCTGCCCATGCATTTCAAGGCAAGCGATGGTACTGACTTTTTCCGCGAGCGCCCCATCGCCACGCAGCAGTCGGGATTCACCATGACGTGCCAGATGCGTTCTTGGTTGCCCAATGATGTGGGTGGCGTTACTTGGTTCAACTGCGACGATGCCAACATGGTGGCCTATGTGCCACTTTACTGCTGCATCCGTCAGGTGCCCGACTGTTTCCGCCCTGAGAACAATCCTCGTCGTGAGTTTTCTTTTGAGTCGGCGTTCTGGATGAACAATTGGGTGGCCAATATGGTTTATCCGCGTTATTCGATGATGATTGGCGACCTGCGAGATGCGCAACGCGAGCTGGAGGACTACTACTTTGCCGACCAAGACAGCGTGCTTCAGGCCATTCAAGACCTCACTCCTGCCGACCGCATGAGCTACCTCAACAACAAGAGCATCGCATATGCCGACCGTATGATGAAGCGTTGGGACCGACTGGCAAAGCTGCTTATCGTAAAGTATAACGACCAGGTGGCCCACCCCACCGAAAACGGCCAGTTTGTGCGCGGCCGCTATGCCACCCCTGGCTACGACCAGCAGTTTATTGATGCCATCGGACCTGCCACGGGCGACCGCTACCGGCTGAAACAGGTGATAGAGCGCAGGGAAAGATAAGGATATATTGGTAAAGCTCACTCTGATATACCTTCTGGTGCTGAAGGCGGCTACGGTCTTCGCCTTTGACATAGACAAGCCTAAGGTGCACCCCATGGGGTGGCAAGTACTAACGACCTTGGCAGCCGTCTTTATTTCGTCTTTTTGCCCAATTTTTTTTCAAAAATTCGGCACCATTGGCGATTATTTATAAAAATATAGTCCTTAATATCTGATACTTAGAGAAAATTTTACAAGATAATCTTGTTTATTTTATAAAGTTGTTTATCTTTGCATCGTGATTCTTGATAGTTGCGCAACCCTAAAAGACATCACAAGAAAAACAACGTGTAAACTAAATAAACATTTAATCAAATGGAACAGAACAAAGAAATGACGGCTGAAGAAAGCCTGTCGCTCATTACCGAGACACTTAACAGCAATCGCAAAGAGATTACGCGCCGAAGCGGGAAGTATTACATGCTGTGGGGCATTTTGCTTATGGTTTTCTCTCTGATAGTCTACTTCCTATGGAAATACACAGACAATGCAACATGGAACTGCCTGTGGTTTGCCATGCCCGTGATAGGATTCTTGGCGGCACGGCTTGGACTGGACAAAAAGCAAGAGGGGAAGGTGAGCAACGATGTGAGCCGTATTACTGGCGGCATTTGGTCGACCTTTGGCATCTTCGCTTGCGCTGTGGCGGCCTTTACGCTCATTTATGGTCAATTGAATGAAGGCGCCGACGGTCTTGGTAGAATCATAAGCACCTTGGTGGCGCTTGGAAGTCTCACAGCAGAAATCGTCCTTTTATTTGGGTTGGCGGAAAGCATCTGTGGAGTGGCCCTCAAAAGCTGGGTTATCAAGATTGCAGGGTTTGTGACCGGCATTGGTGGCTTGGCCATCTATTACATAACCAGAGCCAATGAAGAACAGATGTTCATCTTTACCTTCGCTGGTTTGGTGCTGGTGGCTACGGGTTTGATTATCAAACATCAATACAAATAAGCCATGCTACCGAAATTAGATCCACTACTGCACTCTGAGCTGCGGCTGGCCATCATGTCAATTTTAGCCGGCGTTGACGAGACCGACTTCAACTACCTCAAGGAGCAAACGGGTGCCACCTCGGGCAACTTGAGCGTGCAGATAGACAAGCTGGCCGAAGTTGGGTACATTGCTGTCGAGAAAGGCTTTAAAGGCAAAATGCCACGTACCACCTGCCATATAACTCATGAAGGGACAGAGGCTTTCCGCAGCTATGTCAAAGCACTGAAGAAATATATTGCTGCCGGTAAATGACGGCTTGAGCTTCAGTAAGGAATTGATTACTCGTCAACCATTTTGTTTTTTTCAGAAAAACGAGGGGCCCCCTTGGGGGTGCCCCTTGTGCCCTATTGGCTTTTCTTCATGTTCGGTGAGGGCACTTTGGCTCGACATAACAAACAAACTTGCTCTGCTCTCGCCTTGAGTGACGACTAGGAACATAACGGTTGGACGTTTATAGGTTGGCGTAGCGATAGGAGAGCTGGTTGGCGCAGGTGACGATGAGATAGGAGGGTGTGTCTTCCGCTTCGTTGAGGTTGTCGGTCATGACGTAGGGGGTGTTGCCCAGCAGGTGCTGCTCTTGGTGATGGAAATGGCCCATGAGGAAAAGGCTGACATGGTGGCGGCTCATGAGGTCGATGAGCTCGTAGTATTCCTCTTCGGGCAGGTTGGCGGCCGGGGTGGTGCTGTAGTTATAACTGGTGCGGAAGAGGCAGGTGTGGGTGCTGACCACTACGTGGCGGTAGTCGTGGCGGTGCTGAAGCACTTCACGCAGCCATTGCAATTGCCGTTTCCCATGAGTGGCATTGCCGCTGTCGAGGAAGATGAAGAGGTCTTTGGCTCCACTAACGGTCTGCACAGTGACGGTGTAGGTGGATGTGTGGAAGTATTGCTGGAAATGTTGTTGGCAGTCGAAGTAGATGTCGTGGTTGCCAATGGTGACGAAGCAGGTGTCTGTGGCAGAGGATAAATGGAAAAGACTGTCGAGCAGGCGGTAGGGCTTAGGTCCGCTCTCGTTGGAGAGGTCGCCATTGATGATACTGAACAGGCCGTCGGGGTCGGCATACTCATGTTGCAAGAATCGTTCTACGCGGCTGAGGTCGCCTTCTATGTGGATGTCGGAGCAGACGTAGATGTTGTATTGGTCGGGGGCGTCGGCGATGACAACGGCTGGATGCTGGTCGTTCCATTCGAGCCATTGGGCCACGCGGTCTTCGGTGTGGGAGCCGCTGGAGTAGAACATGCCGGCTACGTCGAGACGGTTGCAAGAGGTGAGTGCCAGCGCGGCGGCAAGAATGAGGAGGTATGGTGTTTTCATCTTATGTTTTTTTTGTTCTATCACCGCACTACGCTACGCTTGTACGGTGTTATTAATATTCAACCTCTTCGAGGTTGTAAATAATCAGTCCGTTACAAAATTAGAGCCAAGTGTTTTTATTGCTCCTAAATGGAGAAACCAGCCGTCGTAAGAGGCGGTGAGGTTGAGCGAGCCGACAGGGTGGATGCCCACTTCGGCGTAGAGTTGTGTGTTGTCAGGCAGCCGATACAGGGCTTTGGCGCTGAAGAACCAGTTGGCTACTCGCTCGATGATAAAGTCGCTGTAGTTGCTCCAACGTAGGCCTATGTTCCATTGTTGCGGAGTGAGGTGGTTGTTCCACCAGCCTTCGGCAGCAAACATGACGTTCATGGGTTCAAAGACGGTGCCCATGCCGCCATGGCTGCGTTGGATCAGCTCGGCCATGTAGCGGTTGCAAAGGCCGAGGTGGAGGTTGATGTGGCGGGCATACCATCCCAGCTGTAGGGCACCGGTGAATTCTTGCAGGTTGAGTGATGGAAAGTGGCGCCAGAGATAGCTGTTCTCCAACGTGAGGCGTTGCCGATTGACGGTGGTGAGGAGGGTGGCCTGACCGGTGAGACGGGCGGAGATGCGGTTGCTGCTGGCATATTCGGCGCCAATGCCGAGCTTGAAAGCAGGGGCTACCTGCCAGTCGAGTATCAGGGCGCCGCCCCCGTTGTCGCCTGTGGCGTAGTGGGTGTCGTAAAAGCCGTAGCCGGTGAGGGTGAGGGGACAGCTTTCGGCGGGTTGCTCCTGGCTGTTGGCCGACGGGATGGCAATGAGTAGCAACAGGAGAGGAAGGAGGTGTTTCATTGGATAAAGGGCTTTTTTGTCAGAAAGGGTTATTCGCGGGTTGGCAACAACTGGTTGGCAAGGGTCCGCATTCGCTGGGCAAGGTGGGTGTTGTCCTCGAGGAGGTTCCAGATTCCGTCTTCGCTGAGCACGCCGCGCTTGAGGTTGGGAGGCAGGACACCGCGCTCGTCGTCAGCGAGGTCTTGGTGCCTTTCGTCGCTGTTGAGGTAGGCGGCAAGGATGGTGATGTCGGCTTGTGCCGCCTCGTAGCGGTCGAGGGCTTCTTCCATTTGGCGGACGGTTTCGAGGGAGGCCGTGAGGCGTTGCTCCATTTCGCGTATGCGTATCATTTGTCCCATGTCGGTTATTGTTTGTTAGAGGATGCAAAGGTACGCTTTTTTTGCGATATGGCGCAGAAGTTTTTCGTTTGGAGAGCAGAATTAAGAATTGGCTCCTTTTACCGATTGGGTATGGTACATGCCGAATATGCCGCGACGGAGGGTGAGGCTGACGGTGTCGCCGATGCGAAGGTGGCCGTCGCCATGCATGCGGAAGTAGATGGTGCCTTTGACGGGGGCGGTGACGTCGATGTAGTAGCTGTTAGAGCCTTTGTTCTCAATATGCCGAGTGACTACGCCTTGCCCCACGACGGGGTCGGCGGCGGGTATGAGGCGGTTGGTGGAAAAAACGGCGACCATCAGCAGCCCCGTCACAATGGCTGTGGCGATGGTGCTGTAGACGAAACGTCCCCAGAAGTTCCATTTTTTGAACGTCACATTGAGCAGGGCAAGAATCAGACCGACAGCGGCGAAGCAGACGAACGGCGCAAGGGCGGGGATGGAGAGGGGGAGCACGGTTTCAGAAAAATCCCAGGCACCCAAGATGGCAACGATGATGAGGGCGAAGAAGGCGACGATGGAAAGGATCGATACGAGGCCCACTATCCACTCGGAGTCACTTTCCCACATCTTCTCGTATAGGCGGCGGAGGCGTTTGAACGGGCGTCGTTCGCCCACGGCGATGTGGCAGAGAGGCTGTAGCTGTAGTTTGGGGCGGGCGTGGTATTCTCCGGTGCCGGCAGGCTCGGCCTGTACGAATTCCTCGCCGCTTTCCTCGTCGGTGTAGAGGATGAATTCGTAGCACGTGCCGTCGGGGTCGGTGATGGTCAGTTCGTCGGGCGAGGGGCGGTCAAAGCCGATGCAGAGCATCTGATGGGCGGGGAGGCCGTTCATGGTGTCGCTGGGGAGCTGGAGCCACGCCTGCGCGGTGATGCCGCTATGGGCGGCGAGGGCGGCCTTGAGGTGGAGGCAGAGGTCGGAGAAGTCCCACCCCTCGCAAAGTCGGCTGGGACGCACGGCAAAGGTATCGGCACGTCGGGTGGCAAAGAGCTGCAGAGAGGTGATAGAGGCTTCGGGGTCGAGCCCCTGCGCCACTTGTTTTAAGAGTTGCTCCACCTCGGCCTGTCCGACTCCCTGTATGACGATGAGTTCTTTCATGTATAGTGCATAACGCGTAGGCGGGGGTTTTATTGCTTGGAGGGTACACAATAATGTGGCGACGACGGCGTTATGTTAGCGATGCTGATATATTATCTCATAACAATAAATGTGCTGACGTTCATTGTCTATGGTGTGGACAAGTGGAAGGCGCACCGTGGACGTTGGCGGGTGCCAGAAGCCACATTGCTGGGGCTTACGGCATTGGGAGGCAGCGTGGGCGCATGGCTGGCGATGCAGCTCTTCCGCCATAAGACCCAGAAGAAGAAGTTCCGCTATGGGGTGCCGGCTATTTTTGTATTGCAGCTGGTGGCTCTGCTGCTCTTTTTGAGCATGCTTACCCAACATTGATTGCGGCTGTTGGAAGGATCGGCTTTTATTACCTCTGGTATGGTAACAGGTCGGGATTTTTGTGTATATTTGCAGGGTGAATTATCATGGGACAGTGATTGAGTTTTTTTGTAATTCAAAGATTATTACGGGTTTCCGAGAATGTAACAGGCATCTGTAAATCCGCATTTTAACATTAGTGTCACTCAAAAAAAAGTAAACATGGTCAATCTCAAAAGCGTCAGACCCCCTAGAGTCAATGTGAATACCGAGAAAGGCAGCTTTTGGAAACAGATAGGCATGATTATCATCGGTACTACCATCTCGCTGGCGTTCACCCTCATTGCAGCCCAATTGACAGAAAACCATCAACGTGCCAAGGACCGCCGCCTTTCGGCAATGATGGTGATGAGCAATATCGAGATCTTTGCACGACTTATGGATGATTATTCAGCCTATTTGGCTCCTGCAGACAGCGTTGCCACATGGCTTCTTGGCAAATCCCTAGAAGAACTGGAACTGATGCCCGAAGAGGAACTGAACAGTTTGATAGACCAAGTTACATCCCTCCCGTTTATGTCGCACGACAAATCGGCGGAGAATATCTTCTCCAACTACATCGAGACATGGAAGAATATGGGAAATGTCGCATTCATCAGTATAGCAGGGCAATGCTTCTCGACGATGAATTCGGTCGAGGAATTTTGGAACAAACGGGCAACCGATTTGAACGAGACCATACTCGACATCAAAGACCATCCAGATAATTACGAGGGTAGCACCATGCCCATAAAAATTCTTCGCTCAGAGAAGGTTCGACGCTTATTGAAAGGCTTCCATTACTGGAGGGCCTGGCTTTCGCATGTGGCCGCCACCATACGCTACAACAATCAGAAAAACATGGAATCTATCGGCATAGAAGAGCAGAAAGTGATGGATTACACAAACGAGTTGTCGTTGGCATTGGAGGATTCTAAAAATGCAGAGCCCGCCTTTAGCGATTTCTATTCTAGTCCACTCAATCCCGACAGTCTGACGACGATGCACGATCTTGACATCCGCCTTAAGGAGTTGATAGGCGAAGGTAATCAGCTACACAAATAATGAAAAAGATACTGCCAATTGCCTTCTGCCTGCTGTCGCTGATTGCCAGCGGACAAGACTTGATTGGGCTGCGGCCAATGCGGGTAGTGTCTATTGCTCCCGTGCCAAAGGATACAACACACTATGATGAGTTGGACTTTCTTTCTGCCGGTAGCGATACCTTGATAAATTTCTATGCGTGCAGCGGCGACAATGGCGTGGTGGGCTATCTGATGAAGACCACCGACTTATTTCAGCGTTCTTTTTTTCAGAACATAGTAAATGGAACTCTACTCAACGGCGCCTGGCTGAATGAGGTGCAACGAGCCGAGGAGGTATTGGCAGAGGTGCTTAATCGCAGAGCCGACTCCACACAGATGATTCCCCAATGCCTCACAGCACCGCGCTACAATCTCTTCACCCGCCAATATATCATCTACCTCAACAAAATGGGCGACACATGTGCCTACATCAACTGCTTGGTGGAAGGGGATTATCACCATCCGGAGCGTCGGTTTGTTATGGTGAATGACGGGGGCGACAACTATTGGCAGGCAAAGCTAAACCTCACCCACAGGCAGCTGATGGACATAAGAATCAACGGGCCTGGAGTCATGTATGTTGAAAGCCGCAATAGGGAGCCACAAGTGCTCGGCAACGGGTTATTCATTACCTACCGGAATGACGCTCATTTCGATTGTTACTACGAAGACTTACCTATAATAGTTAGAAATCACTTGCCGAAGGAATACCCAATCGATATGCTGACCAAGTATAACGGCTTCAAGTATGAAGGGCACAACTACTACATAATCTCTTATAGCAATGGTTATGAGATAGGCTTCAATTCTTGCGGCCAGTGGATTTTCCTTCTCAGAAGGCAGGGGATAACGCAGGAGGATGTGCAACGGATGACCGGAAAGACGAAAGTCTATGATGCTGTTGTAAGGGAAATGGTGGCACACGGATACCAATTTCCTAAATACGGTCATATACGATGGGTCGAGTGCGTGAAGGATTGCTATATGGTGAACATCCGGTATACCCCAAGTAACGACCCCGCTTCGCCCGGCAATGCCAACGATATGGATGCCTCCCTCACCATCGACAAGAATGGATTTTTAGTGGATTTTATAATAAACAGAAATTTATGACAACTCAGGAAGCAATCGTCGCACGGCATTCGGTGCGACAGTATCAGGAGAAGCCTCTCGAGGCTAGCATCATCAACCGCCTCAATGAGGAAATTGCCCTCTGTAACCAAGTAGGCAAGCTGCACATCCAGTTGGTGGTGAACGAACCAAAAGCTTTCGCCGGTGGGTTGGCCAAGTATGGCAAGTTCAGCGGGGTGAGCAACTATCTCGCCATGATTGGACGCAAAGGTGCCGACGAGGCCATCGGCTACTATGGCGAGCGGCTGGTGTTGCTGGCTCAGACGTTGGGACTGAACAGCTGCTGGGTGGGCTTGTCGTTCCGCAAGCAGCCCGACCAATACCAAATTGACGATGGAGAGAAGTTGCACTGCGTTATCGCTCTTGGCTATGGTGCCACCCAAGGCGTGCAGCACCTCATGCGACCGATGGAGCAGTTTGTGAAAGTACATGGGACGATGCCCGAATGGTTTAAGCGTGGCATGGATGCCGTTTTGCTTGCACCCACAGCAGTCCATCAGCAGAAGTTCGAGTTCGAGTTGGTGGACGACCATACCGTTTGCGCCCGTGCCCGCTTCACATTGGTAGGCTATGGCAAGATGGACCTTGGCATCGTCAAATACCACTTTGAAATAGCCGCCGGCAAGGAAAACTTCTCCTGGCAATGACCCCATCCAACTCCCCTGCAATAGTTTAACCAATAATGAAAATACAGAGGCAGAAGGCTTTCGTTAGGCTGATTGCCATTGTGGCAATCGGGGTGGCGGTTGTGTGGATTCTGTCGCGGACGGGGGTTGGGGAGAGTGTGAAGCGGGAGAGTGCGCGGTTGTTTGATTATGAGTATATCCCCAACCAGCAAGTAGATATCGACCGGTGCGAAGCGGCAGGGTTGGCGGACTCCATTTACAAGGACTTTCGAAAGAAGTATCGTTTCCATTATCAGGGCATAGGGATGGCCACGTTCTCTGACAGTAGCCGTATGATTCTGCTGAGCGACATACCTCCGCATTTCGAGACAGATTCCATCGCGCCAATCTTTGCCGAGTTCACCCACAAGACAGCGCAACGCAAGCATCCCATAGGCTACGACGGATATACAACAGATGTGCTTATTTTGCTGGGCAACGCCACGCAACAGAACTGCGACAGGCTGATACGACGGCTGAACAAGGAGCTATTCTTCAGCGAATACAAGCCCACGGTGATGACTCTGCCCGCAGAGGAGAAACGACAGTATTTTGCCCAGAAGAACATCGACTACCAGATAACACTCAACGAGTTCAACACCTGGTTTATGGAGGATGGCGAGGGTTTTATCCATCTTGACGACACAGATAAGGTGATGTCCATAAGCAACCTTTTTTCCGCGAAGGCTTGGGGTGTTTATTTCAGCCAGCAGCCGGGCTTTGTGGCTTGGGCGGTGGCAAAGAATGCAGACATTGCCGCACAGGTGGGCGACATACGGCAGTTTACGCTGGATGCCGACTTGATACTGGGTGCTTTGGCGGACAGCAGCACGCTGGTCATCATCGGTCGCGAACGCCAGTCGCCACTCAATGAGTTGCCCCCGTTGCAGATAGAGAGCATCCTGCTGCTGGCCTCAACTACCGAGAAGGAGCTGTCGCAGAGCCTGGACATCAACGACCTGATGGCCGGCAAGATGAACAACGGACGCGACTGGTGCCCCACCTACTTGAGCTGCGAGCTGGAAAACACCGAGTTTGGCGACCTGATGACCATTACCGACGTGCTGCTGAAGGACTGGTCGGAACGCGGCACCATACAGGAGGGCTACTACCGCTATCCCGAGCCGGGCTACTACCCCTTCGACAAACCCCTGTTCCGCAAGTTGGGACTGAACGAGTTGGTTTATAATTGGAACACCGCCGGAGCGATGTACGCCATCGACCGAGAGGGATACACCATCTACACTTTAGGGCGCACGGGCTCGCTGCCGGTGAGCTACTTCAACTCGCAGGAGCGGAGCCAGTCGATAGGCTACCGCTACGAAAGTCAGGCCTACCACTATTTCGCCACCCTCGGCAACACCGACTTGGCACGGGTAGTGCAGTACACGGCGTTGTACCAGCTGTTTATCGACAACAATATCAGCTATTCGGGCAACACCTACCCCTCGTTCCCGAAGAACAAGCCCTTCTTGCTCTACAAACCCACTGTGGAGTTGCTCGACAAGATTCGTCAGTTGAATGATGAAGAGGTTGGGTTGCTGGCCGACAGCCTTTCGCAACGCAGTTTTGTCCTCTTTCAGAAGGCGGAGGTCGACAAGCATCTGCACGAGAATGAACAACGACACAACATGTCGTACAGCGAGGAGAATATCGATGCCATCTACCGCAATGTGCACCGCGACACCAAGGCGGGCATCGGCAGGAGTTTGCAGGAGGTGAAAAATATGCTTAACTCTCTTACTGAAGAGCAGTTCAAACAGCTGGCACGATACCTCTCCTACCCCCGTGGGGTGAAAATCCGCGACCGCGAGAGCTACAACACCATGCTGCGCGGCCGACGGGTGAACATGCTGATGCGTGAGGTGGGCAAGAACAACCTCGACCTGTTGTCGCAACCGGACAAGAGCAACATCTTCAAAGACCAGATGGACCTGAAGGATGTAAAGGACTGGTATGCCGCCAACCTAAAAGGCAACGCAGGACGATACTTAAAAACCTCGTCACTTATCATTACCTACGCCGATCTGCTGACTACCGGCGGACACAACCTTTCGTCGCGCATCAGCCGTGTGAACTCGATGACCAACTACAAGCGCAATCGGGGAAATGATGCGCCGACAAATTACGAACACACACCTTCCCATTCTCCTGACTTAAAGGAGAATCCAGATGACAAACCCACTGGCAGTAAGCCTGCTACAAGCAAGCCTGCAAAGAAGTCTACAGGCAAAGCCAAATCCACTCATACGGCAAAGCCTTCAAACAATCAGTCAGTCGGCCACTCACACAATCGAAGCGTCCGTCCGCGCAACGAAGTTATCTCTTCCTCGCCGCGAAGGACCAGAGGCTTGTGAAACTACCTGACCATCAGCCTGACATGCTGCACTGAGGCACCTTGTCTCATGCGAAGCATGTAGCCTCCTGGCACAAGCCCACTGACATCCAGCATGCCCGTAGTGCCGCTGACATTGCGGGTTGAGAGAAGTCTGCCCGTGACATCATACACCTGAACCTGCACCCCGCCCTCAGGCAAGCCGCTGAGCATCACGCGGTCCGAAGCAGGATTGGGATACACCGACACCCTCGAGAACATGGGACTTTGCACCGCTACGTTGATGTCAGAATAGTCGTAGATGTAGTCGCACACATACTGCAGCACATGGTCAATATCAACCGAATACCATGCCTCGCGCACACAAGCATTCACGTTATTGTAGGTCTGCGGACGATTCAGCTCGGGATTCCATGGCACCAAGGTGCGACTGAGTGGCATAGCGTTGTCGTAGGAATATACGCTGCGCTCCACCTCACGGTTCATCATGTCAAAGTGGTGATACTCCGTGCAGTTGCCATCATTGTCATACGCATAAGTATACTTGCCATTGTACGTCCAATAGCTCCCGTCATCACTTACGCTATCGAGCACCAGCACCTTCCGTCCGTTGGTGTAGGTGGTCACCATCTTCTCCGATGGCAGCAGGCCGTTCGTTTCAAAGCTATAGGTATACCACATTTCCAACACACATCCGTCGGCGCTATACTGGTACTCCGTCTTCTGATATATCATGCCCCCCATCATTAGGGTGGTGAGCACCAGCTGGTTCTGTGCATTATACGTGTAGTTGTACACCCCTCCAAGCTCCCAGTTGCCGTCAAAATTGTTGTAGTTGCTCCGCGTCGCCATGAGGCCCGCATCGTTGTAGGTGTAGTCGATATAATAGACGTTTTTCAGCACCCCACCAAGCCGCTGCCAACCCGACAGCCGCACCATGTGGTCGGCCTCATCGTAGGTCATCGAATCCACTACCTCGTACTCTCCACGGATTGAGTCGCATACCGCAAGCAGGCGATTCCTGCCGTCGTACGTGAAAGTGCAAATCTGATAGTTGTCGTCCGTTTGGAAACGATTCATTTTCCATTGATAGTCAGTTTTAGGGCCATGAAACGGCTGTGCCGCCGCTCCCAGCGTCACCAACAATGCAACAAATACAAGTATTCTTTTCATAATCAGTAGGAGTTTATCCATTCTCTTGAGAATGCAAAAGTACGAAAAAAAAACGTATGGGAATTTATATTTATCAAGAATTGGAGAATTTATATGAATTCGACTAGAAATTGGGACCCTAATTGCTTGCAATTAATAGAGGTGGCCTTATTTCAATACAAAATCTTATTTTTCTGCAAAGTGTTTCAAGGCGGGTTCGTCCAATCGTTGCACAGTCCATTCGTCCATGGGTATGGCACCAATGCTGCGATACACCTTCAGGGCCGGCTGGTTCCAGTCGAGGCATATCCATTCCATGCGGCCGCAGTTGCGTTCCACCGCCAGTTGTGCTAGGTGTTTTAGCAGGGCTTTCCCATAGCCTCTGCCACGTTTCTCGGGCACGATGAAGAGGTCTTCGAGGTAGAGGCCCTTGCGTCCCACAAAGGTTGAGAAATTATGGAAGAACAAGGCAAAGCCTATCACCACGCCTTCTTCTTCGGCGAAGAGCACCTCGGCCGAATGCTCCACGAAGAGCGAATGGTGTAGGGTGGCCTCGTCGGCCACCACCTCGGCAGCACATTTCTCGTATGCCGCCAGTTTCTTGATGAACTCCAGCACAAGGCCAGCTTCTTCGGGCCTCGCCGGACGGATATTGAATTTATTTTCCATATTATTGAACCATTTCACATAGTTTGTCTTCCCTGATAATCTTCGGTGCCGCTTTCCCAGCCAGCACCAGCACCTTCTTACCATTTCGGTAGATATGCAGCTGGCGCGACCGCACCACAGCCGTCAGCTCCGTGTCCTCCTGCATAGCCATCCACAGCCGGTGGTATTCGCCGTCCCCGTCGAACAGCTTCCTCTGCAAGTGCGAACACATATTTGTCGTATCAATTGTCATCTCTGTATGTCATGTACCATAAACAATTGTTCCACCCCCTCGACCCACCGATAGGAAGAGATCAACCTCTACCCGGCGAGGATACTCATCCTTTGTCCCACTTCTGTTAACTCCTAAACCCTCCATCCTTCGTTGATGCACTCTTTCGTATATAATTACTTATCCAACGGGGCGTTGCACTTTAGTGGTTCCAGATAATTGCTCCTTATCAATTGTCCAGTCAACGTTGGGGATTTTTTTGTTATCTTGTAGTATTTCATCTTTTATAATTCCTCAATACCAATGGTTTTTAAATAATTGTATGTTCCATCATAGAATTCTGGTAGTCTAGTGTGGTCGTTTGGATTACCCTCTGGAACACAGATAATCATTCCTTGTCTTGCACGAGTCATCAATACACGATAAGCATTGATTTGGTAAGATTGGGATTCTTTTGACCTGATTTTATTCCACCTACTACCTTTGAAAGCATTGTGGTCCCATCCATTTGGAGTATAACGGAAATCCCCGTCCCATACTAAGCATGTCCAATCCAATTCCAGCCCTTGAATATCAAACTCTGTCGCTGCGTCTTCCAAAAAAAGTGACGAACGAACATCCATTTTATCGGCCAAGAACCAATGTTCCACATCAGGCTGCAACCGAACATCAATAGCCAGTGGTTTTAGACGATACGCTTGAGAAGACACAACAATACCATATCGTTCCGAACCACGGGCTTTATTCTTAAGCCACCTCTTGGCTATATCCAAATCTCTTGTTAGAATAAGTGGGTATTTATCTTTGAACTCGATATACAGTTCGCGTGCTTGCTCGATATTTCTATCTAATAGATGATGTACAAAGTTTGATAGGTTTTCTGCACGAAATGAGCGCATAGAAACAGATAAGTGTAGCTTGTCTACCTGTTGTGCATTCTTATTTTTAGCTATAAGTTCTGCAACATTTCCTTCTGCATATTCTTTGTCTGTAAGATGTTTGGAGAGATACACTTTCCAATTGGGAAAAGCTTCATTTACAGCTCGGATCCATTCCCCAATACCAGCTTCACCAGTATTGATTTCTTGTCCACCGCCTACCAAACAAACAATAACTGCCCAGTCTTTTCGCAAATCAAGTGACCATATTAGAAATTCTGCTTCTGACATCGGAAAGTCTGGTATCTTCTTCATTCCACCACGACTTCCACCCCGCGCCAGCCAGTTTGACAAGTGTTCAAAATCCCATGATCGTTGCGCTTCATCAAAGATGGCAACATGTTCTACCTCACCATGCCCTGCTGTCTTGTGGGCAATAGATTTTGTCTCATCAATCTCCAAACGTCCGTTTTCAATGGGTAGTTTTATTTTTGCCAGCATATTGGAACGATATCGATGGATGATTTGGATAAATTGTGATACCTCTCGTTTTGCATCCGTGATATTACACTTATTACCTTTCTCACGTTCTTTGCGTTGTTTATCTTTTGCCAGAGCTGCTGTCAACACCTTCACCAATGGACCATTACCGGAAAGGTATACGGCGAGATTGCGAGAGTCTTCAGGAGCATCTTCTTCTTTTATGGACTGTTGAATGGCCACATTCAATCCAACAAGAGTCTTTCCTGCACCTGGTACACCCGTCACAAAACAAATGCTCTTTTCGCTATTATGTTTGCTCTTCTGAATAATATCCAGTACGAACTGTGTGGTTTCTGTAAGTGCAGCACCAGCAGCTTCATGACGAGTTATATCATCCACCGAGTGATTTTGATAGAGTGCGCTTGCTGCTTCAATTATAGTTGGGGTTGGAGAATATCGACTTATTGCCCAATTAGCAAACTCACTTCTATCTGACGGTTTGGCATGTTCATGATTTAGTACATTGCTGATAATACTTTGTAAACTGTCAACATTTGACATCAGAGGATTATAGATGTGGTCATCATAGATTGAGAAATTTAATTTGTGGCTATAGTCCTTTGCATTGGTTGCAACAAGGATAGGTACAATTATTCGATGGTGGCTGTCCAAGTGGAAATTCTTTAGATCAAGTGCGTAATCCAGTACTTGTTCCATGTCAGACTGTAGATAGGAGCTTTGCCCTGCTTTGAACTCTATTGTAAACACAATACTTCTAAGCAGCAATATCACATCTACACGCTTTCCTAACCGAGGAATAGAGTATTCAAAAATAATTTCAGCATTTTCATTCTTCCAGGGTTGTACAACTTGTTGTAGGATTCTTATTTCTTCTGACCATGCATACTTTTGTTCCGACACGCTGTCTCCCTCGTCCATTAATGCGATCTGCCCGAAAATTACATCTTCGGATGCATCGACGAACTTTCTAAAGGAATCTTTGTAAAAGTATCTATTTGTCATTTTCAAAATACTTTTTACTGTAGATATCGAAACCGAACATCTGTGTTAGGTCAGTATCTTTTATGTCTTTGTTGTATTTGAGGTATTCCCCTTTCTGATCTTTTTGGAAAATCATCAATCCAAAGGTGGCCAATACCTCTGAAATTGTTGATTTCAATATTCTTAAATCCGTCCATGGCGGTTGTACTTTATTATATATTTAAATGCAAAAATACGAAAATTCGTCAAAATGGCAAAATAAAAAATAACCCAATTGAGAAATGGTCGGACCGAACTGTCCGTATCACTAAAAGCGTTGAATGATATGGAATGGTTCTGATATCACGATTATTGTCTGAAAAAAATCTAGCAACTTCTATTAATTGCTTGCAATTAACGTCTCAGATTCTTATTGTTCTCAAAATGTATGATTTACAATTCTCAAATTCTTGATGAGTAAAATACCCTTTATGGACATCTTTGTCAGTACATTGGGTGACCATAGGGCTTTTTATTAACTATCAACTTAAAAAAAACATCACCCATTCCGTCGGGGGAGCTTGTCCTCGAGATTGAGATTCGCTGGCCATGCACTTGGCAATTGCTTGGTTTGTTCTTGCTTGTTGATTGAGTAAATGACGAGAAGTTAACAAGAAGAGAGCGGGTAGATTGAGAGAAGGAGGTGGAACTACCAATAACCGTTGTCTGTGGTTCGTGTTTTCCTGAAATCGCTTGACAGATTTTTGCAGGTTAAACTGATTAGCTTGTCAAATAAATCTGCTGTTGTACTGAATCGCTTGATAGAGGTGATGACAATGGATAATGCAGAGCCATCCCTGACTGTTTGGCAAAGTCTGGCGGGGCTCGATGCCCCGCCCGACTTTTAGGATGACGATGGCCTAAAGCGGGCGCCACCTTATCTGTTTGGCGGTGCAGATTTACGACTATTATTTCAATTGTCGGCTTATTGTGTTTTCCTGAAAGGACGTGTCATTGAGACTATTTGATAAAACTCAGTTATATGTTACCTAAGAGCGAAAAACATATTACCCAAAATAGTTTTCTCTAATCCATTTTATTTTTGTATTTTTGTAAATTCACGTGTATTATTATACGCGATGTATTGTTGTCTCTATTAAAGAATTATGCACAACGCCGATGAAGAGCGGGAATGAAATAACAGCTATTAGGACTTCCGAGGTGGAGGCTATCAAGCATCGCATCTATGAGGTGCGGGGCTTGCGTGTGATGCTCGACCGCGATTTGGCGGAGCTGTATGGGGTGGAAACAAAAGTCTTGAACCAAGCGGTCAAACGTAATATTGAGCGTTTCCCTGAAGACTTTATGTTTAAGTTGAACAAAGGTGAATGGGTGTTTTTAAGGTCACAAATTGCGACCTTAAAGGATAGTGCCTCGAACACTGATACTGAAGATATTGATATTGTCGAGACCAGTTTAAGGTCACAACTTGTGACCTTAAACAATGACAAATATGATTTGAAATCACAAACTGTGATTTCAAATGGGCGTGGCCAGCATAGCAAGTATCTTCCCTATGCTTTTACCGAATTGGGCATTGCAATGTTGAGTTCGGTCCTGCGGTCGGAGACGGCAATTCAAGTCAACATCAACATCATGCGGGCGTTTGTGGCGATACGCCATGCGGTGAGTGCATGGCAAGGGGTGAACTTGAAGGTAGAGCAACTCTCCCACAAGGTGGACCAACTGAACAACCATGTGGAAGAAATCCTGCACGACCAGAACGACATCAACCCCATGCAGGAGGAGAGCAACAACAAGATAGCCCTTCAAATAGAAGCCATCAACGATGCCCTCGACCAACTGCGCGAAAAACCATCAACACCACGGAAACGGATAGGCTATAAAACTGGTAAACCGACTGATTAATAGCATGTGGTCGAAATTCTCGACCGCATAAAATGATACAAAAGGCTAAGAAATGGACAATAATCGGGATATAAAACGGATGTTACCATCAGTCAATACGACTGAGGGCTCTATTGACGTGTACAAAAGCAGTGATGGAGTTGTGCAGCTCGATGACCAACTACAAGCGCAATCGCGGCAACTACACCCCTGTGGATTATGACCGCCCCGCAGCCCCTGCGGCCAGTGACGACCGCCCCGCCAGCCCGCCTAAAGTTGGGTCCGTCCCGACTGCCGGAAAACCTTCGGGCAAAAAAGTGTCGGCCAACCCGAAGGCGACCTCCAAAGGTAAGCCGTCGGGCCAGCGCGCCACCGGTGTCCGCCCCCGCAGCTCGGTCATTTCCTCCGCCACCCGCAGGTCGAGAGGCCTCTGAAAATGAGTGTGTATTATTCTGAAAAAAGTTGACTCTCATATAGGGAGTCAACTTTTTTGTTGCGGAGGCACAAAGCGCTGAGGTTTTGTCTGGGCTTTTTAAGAATCAACAGTTTTAAGCCTGTAGAAGGTCAGTCCGTTTGCAAACCGGAGCCTTTGTTGTTGCAGCTTGCCCGACCACTATTTTTTCACGAAACGTTTGATTGAGTAGCCTTTGTCGCTGATCAGTTTGACAATATAGTGGCCACTGCGCAGGTTGGCTATGTCAATGACGGTGTCGGTTGTTGACGCAACCAGGTGGCCTAACATGTCGTAGATTTCAGCTTGCTCAAGGTTGTCGCACAGGATGTTGAGTTTTGTATACACCGGATTGGGGTAGACCTTTACGCTCTCAGGGCGTTCAGCCTCATCGATGCCTACATGTGCGCAGGGCCAGGGGATGAGGTCGGTGCCGCCTGTGTTGTAGGCATAGACGGCGCTGACACATGTCTCGCCATATTGGTTGCGTACATAGTAGTTGACATAACGGTCGGTGCCGCCGCCTCTATGCCATACGGCGTATACATCCTTCGGTGCAACCATTATGGTAACGGAGTCTTTGGTGGAGCCCGAAAGCTGGGCTCTTCCGAAGACGAAACCCGATGCCGATTCGAGGGTCAGGTGCGCATTGCCCCGCCATTCGTTATATTTGGTGCTTTCCATCACCACGGTTAGGGGGCACATCTCGTCAAGGCTGTAGTTGGTTTGGACTATTGCGACACGTGCTGTGCTGTTGCCCTGCGTGATGTTTATCGTGGCGCTGCGTTCCTGGCTGCCATCGAAAGGTTCCACTTGGAAAGTGAGCCATCCGCTCTGTCCGTCGGGCGTGGGACCAAGGGTGACCCAAGGCGCTTCGCAGCTGATTTGCATTGCGGCATCGACTTCCGGATTGAGGCCTACCAGCACTGAATCCGACCCTCCGACGCGGGTGAACGAACGTACCGAATCGCTTACGCGGAGGGCGTAGACTGGCACGGCACCCACAAGCGCCTGGTTGAAAATGTTGAAGGTGTAGGTGACGTTGCCACCAACACCACCTACGCCGGGACTGATTGAGTCGACGGGATAATAGCCATCGCCCTTGCCGCTCCATCCGAAGTTGAAGTGCAAATACTGGCGGCTGTCGTAACCGTCGCAGACAAATCCATGCCCACCTTGCTGTGCCGCACCGGTATAGATGATGGGGTGATGCTGGTTGAGTTCTGCAATCAGGGCGGCCCGCCAGGTAGAGTCGGTGTAGCCGTTGTTCTTGGTGATTACCTGCATGTCGGGGCTGTAGTAGAAATAGTCAATGAGCGAGTTGTCGATGCTGTGCACACCGGGCATTCCTGCCAATCCGGCGGCCGAACTGCCACCGGCGGCAGCGGTATTGTAGTTCATTTCGAGGCTTACCCCACAAAGGTACATCAGGGTTGCCACAGCATCACGCTGCACTTCAGGCGAGTTTTCAGTGGGTTTGTCGGGCATATTTTCCCAGTCGAGGTGGGTGTGTGCGAAGTCGGCCGACTGTATACCATAGTTGGGGGCGTTGTAGCTGTAGGCCCCACGACCGAAAGGCGGGAAGTTCCAGTATTTCATCATTTGCGCCTGCGCGGTGGCAGCACACCCTGTGGCGGCTCCTTCAGGACAGCGCCCGTTGTAGGGTTCCATCTGATCCCATTGGGTAGTCAGCAGCGGGCCTACGCCATCCTTTCCCATGGGGCATACCTGACCGTTGGCAAGGCGTTGCCACTCCTCAGCATCTCGTTTGCAGGCTTGAACCTTGACGCTGCGCGCTGCCTCTATCTGGAGCTGATAGGTCGCCAGCCATTGGGCCAGAGGCGCTGGCAGGTGTGCCGGATCGATGGTGGAAGTGGTTGAGTAGCCGAGGATAGGGCGCACAGCATCGTCCGCAGCCACCATCACGAAGCCCCCTTGCGGTTGGGTGAAGAGATAGATGCCGTCGTAGCCCCATTCGGCGCTGCGGTCGGCAAATGGCGCATTGGACTTGGAGCCGGTCATTTCGGCCCAGAAAGTCTGTGCCACCGATAAAGCTTTGTCGGTCGTCACCGGCAGGGCCGATGCACGACCGACAAGGGCTGTCAAAGCGACGAGGAGAATGTCAGCATATAACCTTTTCATCGCTTGTACGGTTTAAAGTCTGACGATGAGACCTTTGTCTTCAACACGTCTGAAGACGGTGGCTCCGCCTGATGTTCCGCTGCCGTTGGGGTCGAAACTGAACTCCGTCACAATAGTGTTGTCGTTAGGGTTAAAGGAGTAGGACATGGGGACACCTTTGGTGGTCAACGTTCCCGTGTTGCTGGCATTGTCGAAGGTCCAGTTGAAGCGTACCGTCTTCGGGTCAGAGGTCTGTCCCCACACGGTAGCAGTGACGTTGATAGTGGCAATATGGTTGTTGTTGAATGTCAAAAGGTAGTCCAGTGTCATTGGCAGGTCACCCAATTCATCGGTATGATATACCGTATTCTGCGATGCGTTCCAGCGTGTGTTGGCAGGGAACTGATCGGTGATTTCGCCAGGGACCACACCATCGTCAATGGTGTCGGTAGTAGGATCGTCATCGTCATGGGGTTCCTGACCACGCAGATAGAATGTCGTGACGCCGCCCAGCGTGCTGCCATCGTTTGACACTTCCACCATCAGGTTCATCGAAATCGTGTTGGTGATGGAATCGTAGGTGAAATTGGAGGTGCCCATCTCACCGGCATTCATGGTACCCTCGCGGCCGTCGAAGGTGTAGGTGAAGGGGATGGATTGGTTGGCTTGTTCCTGACCGGCAACGACGAGTTCGAAGAAGAATTCGCCGGAAGTCTCGTCGGTGAAGTCAAGGCTCCAGGTAAGTTTTGCAGGGTAACTCTGATAGGTGTCGGTGTACTTGCCTACCCACGCGGTGCCTGCCAGTACTACGGTTTGTGGCTCGTTGCCATTGCCGTTGTTGCTGTTGTTACCGTTCTCGTTTTTCTCTTTCTCGCAGCCGGTATAGCATACTGAAGAGAGAACCAAAAAGGTCATTAGGAAAGCTTTAAAGATCTTTCTCATTTTTGTGATGTTTTGTTATTAAATTGAAAATTATTCGTCTTTGTTTATAAAGACGTAATAAAAGGGGAAAAAACTACATTAATGCCTTAAATTTAAATGGTCATTAGTCATAATAGGTTAGTGAGAAGTAGTTTACAGGATCACATATTTTCTGGAAAGTGGAGCTTGTTTTCAAGGATTGGGCAAGGTGTAGGATGTGTTTGTCCTTGGATTTGGAGTAATAGGCGGGAGTGGCGGTGAATCCATGGCTTACTGTTTTCAGAAAGCTTTTCATGGGGGGGGCGAGCGCTTGTCGGATGATGGGTAATGAGTTGTAGAATAGGCTGATGATGCTTCCACAACACTCAGTTACCCAGAAGTTGTGCGAGACAAAGATGCCCACTTTCCATTCATTAGATGCGGTTTTCGGAATCGGTGCGGCCAAGGTAGGTATCGAACACCTCATTTTCTAATGGCGGTCATAAAGTGAGTTTGGAAAGGGACTTATCGAAAACATCAACAAACGCGTCCGGCAGTATATCCCAAAAGGTTTTGATTTCTCCTTTTTATCTGACGATTACACCATCCACACCCAAACAGAAATCAACCTCTCTCCCCAAAAACTATTGAACTTTTCTTCGCCAAAACAATAATTCTTACTATCTTTGCACAACGGTGTTGCACTTCGATGTTGAATCTACACAATGGTATCAACTGTTGAAAGAGTACATGTTACCGATCTTTAATGACACAAAGAATATGAACCTTAGAGAAGTAAAGAATGAACTGTTAGTCGGGCTGACCCCGTTCGCTTCCACTAATGGATTTAAGATAAACAAAGGGCAATTTTTGATGAACAAAAAGACCTTGATGGGCTCTGCTTCAATCTCATTCGAACATCTGTCGGGGTTGGACAATATACAAATACAACCCTATGTTGAGATAAAGATAGATGCTATTCACAATATATGTGAAAAGCATGGATTTAACCTTAACTACACGGCTTTTATCAATTTTTTCGTTTTGGAGTCCGTTTTAAATAATACCTATACAAGTGATACGCAATGGAAACTACAGATCAATCAAAAAGAAAGACTTTCAGTGCATTCAATACAAGATATTAGTAAAATTATCAATCAACTAATCCCAATGCTTGACAATGCAGTCAGCTATATCAATACCAATTCTTGTGTAGAGTCAATAGACAAAATGTATAACACAAATCCACTGTATGAGTACAACCCTAATTGTTCTGGGATGGATACCCATTGTATTATTGGTTTAATAGCAGCGAAACTTAACAACAATAATTATTCCCATATTCGCGATATTTACTCCAACAAGGTGGAATGTTGTGATTTTCTGGATAGCACGAAGCATTCTTTTTTTGCCATTAGAGACTTTCTTGATGTGATGGACCACACTACGGATTGAGCGTGTCCCCAAAGTCCGCAAACGAAACCGTACAAACTGCAAAGGATAATGGGCATGCAAACACGAAACAAGCAAAACAGATAGCCCAGAGCGACACCCCGACAGACGAGGATCGGTAACCCACAAATGACCAACAATATGCAGCCACGAGGAATCTACTCGTGGCTGTTTTTCTCTTATTCGTGTAAAATATTTTCCGATAATTCGGCAAATATTATTATATTCGTACCCTTATAATAAAGCGGAAAAAGAAAATAATATATTAATCCTTAAACGTTTAAGCTTATGGCAAAACATGCAGTGCCATCCAGCGAATGGTTCGATAGAGAAGCGGTGAATGAGTTTATGACTTGCGACACGTTTAAGGGAACAAAAATACTTTGACAATGAACACCACACTCCCCATAGTTCAGCCCAGTAGCAATTCCATCGTTGTATACCAAAGCAGCGACGGCGTTGTGCAACTCGACGTGCAGCTGGCTGACGAAACAGTGTGGCTGACACTGAACCAACTGTCAATATTGTTTGACCGTAATAAATCTGTCATTTCAAGGCACATCAGCAACATATACAACGAAGGAGAATTGTCGCGAGAGGCAACCGTTGCAAAAAATGCAACAGTTCAAAATGAGAATGGTCGCCGTGTGGTAAGACAGATTGAATACTACAACCTTGATGTGATTATTTCTGTGGGTTATCGTGTCAAGAGTTTGCGTGGCACGCAATTCCGCCAGTGGGCAAACCATGTGTTAAAGGAATATCTATTGAAAGGTTATTCTGTAAACAACCGATTGGAACGACTGGAACAGCGGGTATCACGTACCGAAGAAAAGATTGATTTCTTTGTACGTACGTCGCTGCCACCTGTGGAAGGTGTGTTCTACTCTTTGGTATAACCACTATCGACGTGCCGTATTGCATCAACTGTCTACAATCTGTTTGCAAAGGTAAGAGAACAGAACAAATAGAAAACTGATGAAATAATTAACAATTTGTATATATCAAGGAGAATAAAATGAGAGAAGAAGATGATATTATAATTATTGAAAAAGGTGATGTTATACCATGTGATTTGGACGAGAAACCTACGAATTGTACGACTATTAAGATTGAAGGTGATTTCGATTTTGATATTGACCGAGGCCCTCATTTTAGCAGGCATCCAAAGTTAAAAGAATTTATTACCTCCAATAATCAGACTCCATTTACGGTCATTGATGGAGTACTATATTTACGATTATGTAACGACACAAAGAAGAAGGACATGAACCAGGCATTCAACGGCGAGTCAGGTTTGGCTCTAGTTTGCTGTCCTCCTCAGGATCCAAACAAAGACATAATACTTCCAGATAATTGTTCCATTATTTTTGGTTCTGCATTCTATGGGTGTAAACTACAATCTTTGACAATACCAGATTCATTACAGACAGCTGCATTTGCCGCTTTCTATAATGTCAATATCAAGAAATTATACATTCCCAATAGAATAATAAATATATATCCAGATTTTGCAGAAGTTAACGAAGATGTCGAATTATTGAATAGGTTAGCCAACAAATCTCTTGACGATGATGTAATACGTTTTTGGAAAGAAAGAATAACTGCATTAACAAGGTTATAGAGGATAAAAAAATCAGAACTCATCAAATCAACATAAAAGAAAAAACACTAATCCTAAATAACAATGGATTATTATGGAACTAAATGAAAAATATCCACAAATTATATATTCTAATCTGATTGACCCTATTCTTTCTTTACCACCAGAGCCAAAGAAAAATAAAGTAAAGCCAATAATCTATCCCATTATTTTGGTTGCTCTATTATTTAGCATATGTTCTATTTCTGTTTCATTCATTAGATTCAAAGATTCAGTCATAGAAGGCGTTTTGGGAATCATTTTTAGTATTGTGATCACTAATGTCCCATTAAAATTGCATATGACTAAGAAAAGCGTTCGTGAAACTCCTAACTATTTGAAACTATTAGTTGTTTTTCAATCTGTCTAAGATATGAAGTTGTTATTTCATCTCAAATCCGTTCACTATAAATATTAGTATAGTTTATTAGTAATTAATAAGTTGTAGAAATTTCTCCTAACTTTAACGGGACACTAATGATAGAAACAATAAAAAACACGATTGATTATATTTTAAATGGAAGATGTGGTAATCCGGTAACTAATCCCAATGGAAGCTGGATAACAAATCGTTGGGATGAAACATCTGCAAAAAACATGATGAAAAACCGTTATAGAGAATCCTATTTGTATGATGATGTGGGTAATCTAAAAACACTATAGTTATATGCAATTAATCCTTAAACGTTTAAACTTATGGCAAAAATGAGCATGGATTGTATATGAAATGGTTGTCATATGTTTAACCTGAGGTTTTGAATAGCACAAGAGATTATTCATGGTCGGATAAATCCATTATAAATATTTGTGTAGTCTGTTTATTTTGTGTATTTTTGCAGCCCTGTTGTTCAAATAATACGACATGTTCAAAAATATTGAACAGCAACTCCACCAGAATTTCGCGACAGCCTTATAAATGGTGCTTTCACTGTGGAATTGGGCGACTACATTGCCATCTCCGGCATCGACTATTGGATTTACGGTCATTCGCATCGAAACATCGATGCCCAGATTGGCGACACACAGATTCTCTCCAATCAATTGGGTTATGTCTCCCACGGAGAACACCTCAGAAACGGCTTTAGCGCAGGGCTGTATATTGAAGTTTAGGAGCCCATATTATCAGTTGGTTTTGTTGGTTTGAAAAATAATTATCATCACTCCATTTTATTTTTGTATTTTTGTAAATTCACGTGTAGTGTAAAATACAATTTAAAATATTAATCCTTAAACGTTTAAGCTTATGGCAAAAGAAAAAAAATTTATGACATGTGACGGCAACTGCGCTGCGGCGCATGTGGCGTACATGTTCAGTGAGGTAGCAGCTATCTACCCCATCACCCCCTCCAGCCCTATGGCCGAGTATATCGACGAGTGGGCCGCCGGCGGTCGTAAGAACCTCTTCGGCGAGACCGTGAAGGTCGTCGAGATGCAGAGCGAGGCCGGCGCCGCCGGCGCCGTACACGGCTCGTTGCAGGCCGGTGCGCTGACCACCACCTACACCGCTTCGCAGGGTCTGCTGCTGATGATCCCGAATATGTACAAGATCGCCGGCGAACTGCTGCCCGGCGTGTTCCACGTGAGCGCCCGCGCCCTCGCCGCCCAGGCCCTCTCCATCTTCGGTGACCACGCCGACGTGATGAGCACCCGCCAGACCGGCTTCGCCATGCTGGCCGAGAGCTCAGTGCAGGAGGTGATGGACCTCGCCCCTGTGGCCCACCTCGCCGCCCTCAGCGGCCGCGTGCCGTTCCTGAACTTCTTCGACGGCTTCCGCACCAGCCACGAAATCCAGAAGATCGAGGCTTGGGATATGGAAGACCTGCGTCCGCTGGTTGACCAGAAGGCCCTCAAGGCTTTCCGCGAGAACGCCCTCAACCCCGAGCACAACGTGACCCGCGGTACCGCCCAGAACAGCGACGTCTACTTCCAGACCCGCGAGCTGCAGAACAAGTACTACGACGCCCTGCCCGACATCGTGGCCGAGTATATGGCTGAGATCAGCAAGCTGACCGGCCGCAACTACGCCCCCTTCACCTACTACGGTGCCAAGGATGCCGAGAACGTCATCGTGGCTATGGGCTCGGTGACCGAGACCATCAAGACCGTCGTGGACTACCTCAACGCCCAGGGCAAGAAGACCGGCTGCGTGACCGTCCACCTCTATCGTCCCTTCAGCGTGAAGTACCTCGGCCAGGTTATCCCCGAGACCGTGAAGCGCATCACCGTCCTCGACCGCACCAAGGAGCCCGGCGCCAACGGCGACCCGCTGTACCTCGACGTGGTGGAAGCCTTCGCCAGCTGCAAGGACATCCCCGCCAACTGCAAGCCCGCTATCATCGGCGGCCGCTACGGTCTCTCCAGCAAGGACACCACCCCCGCTCAGATTATCTCCGTGTTCAACAATATGGAAGGCGAGATGAAGAACCAGTTCACCATCGGCATCGTCGACGACGTGACCTTCCGCTCGCTGCCCATCCTGCCCGAAATCTCCAT
>JAEEGI010004953.1_pt1 | contig 30840 bp, 28 predicted proteins | sample 8958751 | NCBI WGS metagenome assembly JAEEGI01 (sample SAMN16246545, study PRJNA631951) | gut metagenome | biome: gut microbiome; feature: rumen; material: KS-attached | host: Bos | place: Iran: Karaj | collected 2018-10 | reverse complement strand
ATCCTTGAAGTAGATTTTGTGTGCCTTGCGCACATTCTCCTTAAAGCCGTCAGAAGACTTTTTTCTTCCACGACTTTTCTTGATATATCCAGATTTACTTTTGTCTACCATTTTTTTTTACTTTAGTTTTTCCTACTATGAAAAGAGGTGCGAGCTTGCGAGTACTCTAATCCGAAATATACCTTTCAAGGTGAATTTTGCAAGACGTTTTCGGGCCCTGAAAACAAGTCTTGATTACGCGCGGGTGTGTAGATTGCTGCCCGTCGCGTTTCGGCCTAACTGTCATGGCGTATCGGTGTTACTCCATCGAGGTGTTCTCTGTTCACATAGGGATGTCCATCCTCAATTCCTGCATAGTACTTACAGGTATTACAACGTAGGTAAGCTATTCCCTTCATGTTCACTGCCTGTTCTATCGTACTACCGCATCTTGGACACTGGCGCTCGTTGAGCATTGCAAGCTGATCGTCCTCAGTCAAGACAACCATCCTTTCACGCTTCTCAAGAGCGACTTCGAGCGGGGTGTTGTTCTGCTGTGCCTCAGTTGTTGTACAATGCGTTTCTTCTGTATTCTTATTGGTATTCTTCTGTGGTCTGACAAGAATAGGGAAACAGGTACATCATCATTACTTGTTCGGTAAGAGTGGGACGCTTACGAGCGCTCCCCTCATTAACATCTTGTTCTGAGACTTGTTGATCGGAAGTCTTAGGACAATGAATCATTAGTGTTTTCTTTACTAAATTGAGCGGAACAGGCAACTTCTCCCAGTCTGTACTTTCATTGCCCATGATGGTTGAAACGATAGTTTCTGGAGAAAGATTCTGTTCACCTAAGATGTGTAAGCACTTGGTTAAGATGAGAAGAGAGCAACGAAGTTTTGACTTGGACTCCTTTAAAATACCGTTCACTACATCAACCATATATCGTGGCTTACATTGCTTCTTCAAATTCTTCTTTAGAGATAATAGATGCTTATGCCACATCGCAATCTGGCTATGATAGAATGCCCCATCTTCGCCGCCCATGAGTGTCATCGGCTTGAAATCCTCAATAGCAATTAATAATTGGTCTAACTTGGCTACAATTGTAGCATCCTCTTTGTTGGGTAATCCTCCGTCTTTAGAAAGACTGAGAGTTACCTTTGAAGGGGCAATGCCTGTAATTGTTTCCCACTTCTTGCTGCTGTAATCAAACGCAGCAGCATCAACTGTAATCTTTACTTGTTTGCTCATGTCTATTTCTTAAATTAACTAATTGAACTTATATAACTATTGTTACTAAATTAACTATTACCTCTGTTTATGTCTGACACACAAGAACCATATTGGGTCTCGTAATCAGCAATACCTTTTTCAAGGATCTCCAACACAATGCCTACTTCTGGCTTTCCGAAGTAACCTGCAATGGCTTTGAGCTTGCTTATCATTTCCATTGGCATGACGTATGTATGTCTAATAGAACCAGGCTTGCAGCCAGCCGCTGCACCCTTTATGGGGCGATTCTTTAAGCCGAGAGATTCGAGGCCCATCTGCTCTGGTGCCTTGTCTGAAGTAATTTCGCCAAACGTACTTGTTGACAATGCAGACTTGTTATCATTCTTTGCCATATTGCTAAATTAACTAATTGTACTACTTTAGTTGAATTATATAAAAACGTTCATGCCACTAATTACACTGAATGTACTCATTGAACTAATTATTAATAGCTTTTAGAATCTCCTCAACGGTGTACATAATAGCCTTCTGCTGATATGTATCAATAGGTCTCAGCGTAGACACTCTCTGTATGGCAACGCCCTGCTTAATTCGAGGCAGAATAGCCCCGATCTTGCGGAACATTTCCCGTATTGACTCTTCGTTGGGATTCTTTACGCGTACGTCAATATAGTTCGGCAAGAATAATTTCTTTGCAGTTATCTGAGCTGCATTGAGAACCTTCACGAAAGTCATAGTCCGTAGTACAACAACATCGTCGTATCGGAAAGGTATAACAATCGCATCTGCATTCTGAAAGAAAGGAAGAAGGTTGGGATTTAGAGAACCCGGACAATCAACAAGAATATATACATTCTCCATAGCTTTCGCTCTCTCAACGAAAGAACGAGAGTTAGAGGTCGCATTGTATACTTCCCATGGGAGGGTGGCATCCTGACTCTGACGGAGTTCCATCTGTCGAAGTTCCATAACCGACTGACCTTCATCACAATCAAGAACAGCCACGCTTTTACCTTGGGCTACCAGATAATTGGCGAACTGCATACAGAGCGTACTTTTGCCAGTTCCACCCTTTGAATTTGATATAACAATAATCTTTGCCATAATACTACTAAATTAACTAATTGATTGTATATAACTAATTTTGGGATTCATTTCAATGTCTCTAAGGATATCATTGAGACGCTGCATCTGCTCCAAATTGAGCGCGTGAATACAGTTAATGGCAACCTTCTGGCCTACAAGATGGCGGTGACTGAGTGGGTCTGCCACCTTCAGAACATCGACCACATGCTTCGAAGTGACCTCTTCTGGGCGCATCAGCCAGTATTCACAGATAAAATTATTCACAATAAGGTCAATATCCTCCATTGGCAATGTTATCATGCTACCCTTACCGGCTATCTCAGAAACCCAAGGCTCTTTCTTCAGGTTCTTTGTCAGATCTTCAATCTCGAAGCTGAGATCATCCGGATTGAACTCATTGGCATGCATAGCCTCACATAGTTCGTTGAATGAATCACGGAACCAAACAATATCGGTATGCATCCCATTTCCTGTAATATGCTCGATAGCGTACTGAGCTGTCCTGGTGTATAGTTGCTTCATCATATCTCCTGTCATCGTTTTTGTCTTAATCTTCGTCATAATTAACTTTCATATTTGCTTGATGGATACCTCTGGAGATATTTCCGGCATACTCTACAAAAGCGGATATCTCTTTCTTGAATGTTAACAAGAACAAGCCAGTGTCTCCATTTCGGTTTTTTCCTATGATTATTTCTGCTGTTCCCCTCAAGTCTTTGCCGTTATCATCATAGATGATACCATAAACCTCTGGACGATGTACGAACAAAACCATGTCTGCATCCTGTTCAATTGCCCCCGATTCTCGAAGGTCACTAAGTCTCGGTCGTTTTCCTTCCAACCCTTCACGTGCTTCAATACTACGATTCATCTGTGACAATGCTAAAATAGTTGTTCCAGTTTCCTTGGCAAGTGCCTTAAGAGAACGGGAAATAAGTGAAACCTCATCTTGGCGAGTACTGTATCGTGTAGTACTGGCTGACATGAGTTGTAAATAATCGATGAATACTACCTTCACGCCATGTTCTTTTACAAGCCTTCTTACTTTTGTGCGTAGCTCGTAAATTGACAAACCCGGCGTCTCATCAAGATAGAAGGGCTTATCCCACAACCTGCCTATTCCTTGGTCTATCCTTTTTAACTCAGCCTGATCATACTGACCATTTTTTATTTTCTTTCCTTCAACTTCACTAATGCCAGAAATCAGACGCTTCACTAATTGGACAGACGACATCTCTAAAGAAAAATATGCTATGGGAATTTGGCATTCTTCTGCTAAAAATCTGGCAAGACAAAGGGCAAAGGTTGTTTTGCCCATACCAGGACGGCCTGCTATGATATTGAGATCTGTAGATTGCCACCCGCAGGTATAGCTGTCCAGAACTTCATAGCCTGTGTGAAGCCCTGTTACGTCATCAAGATTACTTTTTGCCTCCATAATCTCGTCGTTAGCAACTTTCAAGACGGAGTTTATCTGTTGGTAGTCGTTGGTCAGGTTTTGTGATGAGAGCTCAAAGATTCTTGATTCAGCCTCCTGCATCAAGTCATCTATATCTTCTGTCTCATCGAAAGCTCTACCCTCGATATTAGAGGTTATAACTATCAGCTGACGAGCTACAGCTTTTTGGGCTATAACGCGGGCATGATACTCGATATTAGCTGATGAGGCTACACGGCTCGAAAGTTCAGTAACATAGCACGGACCTCCAACTTCCTCAAGGTTTCCATCATGTGCCAATTGCTCAGTCACAGACAATACATCAACTGGAAAATTCTTCTGTGACAGTTCCAGGATAGCAAGAAATACCTTTTGATTCCTTGGGTCATAGAAGCTGTCAGGGCGCAGTAGGTTACTGATACTGTCAAAAGCATTTTTGTCAATCATTAACGCTCCAAGTACTGCCCTTTCTACCTCTAAAGCTTGGGGCTGCACGCGAGAATAGCTGTTGTCTGTTTGCTTTGCAGACTGTTTTTTGTAATTTGTTGTTGTCATAATGCAAATATTTAATTAAACTTGAGATACCTGTTCTTCTATAACTCCGAAGCGTATTTTTATCTTCGTCTGCGTGTACCGAGAAATAGTTTTTTCTATTTCAGTCTTGTATTCTTTATTTATGATAGATTTTGTCTCATTGTCGGGTGCAATTATTCCTATTGACTGACTTTCTGTGTCGTATTTGTCGAAAGTCAGAGATATGATGATTTCTTCTGGGATGGACGAATCTAAAAGGAGCTGAGCTTGAACCTTATTCCAGATTTCTATTGCTTGGGTTTCTGTCTGGATCAAGTTAAGCCTTGGCAATCTCCCTTTTGTCTTCTGAGATAACAACCAATCAGTAAAGTGAGTGATAACGTCATTATATCCTTTGGGATTATAGCCCCCTCTCTGTATTCCACATCGTTCAACATATTCTACAGACCATAGTATTATATCACTCATAGAGATACCTGTATAACGTTGTATTTGCAACAATTGAAACTTGTCAGCAATAAGAATCTTTATAGCAACGTCTATCATAATCCCCCCATCCGAGAAATTATTGATGCTGTCACGCGTTGCCGTCGTCGATATCTTTCTTCTTTTTTCTTTATAAATAGGTGTGGTGTCGGCAAGGTTGTCGGCAAGGTTGTCGTTCCCCTCTGTCGAAAGGTTGTCGGTATCATTCCATTGCAAACCTCTTAAATTCCTTATTTTAGAGGGAATTAGCTCGATTTCAAGGTTGTCGGTCTTTGCTATCGAAAGGTTGTCGGCAAGGTTGTCGGCAAGGTTATCGGAATGGATTGTGGAGTTGTCGGTTGCTTCCTTATAAAGGTTATCGGCCTTATCTTTCTCCAAAGCTTTTGAAACACTTTGTGTATCGGGTGTTTTACCTATTTCCTTGTTGTCGGTCTTTCCATTAGAAAGGTTGTCGGCATCGATGTCTATATTATTACTAATTATCCGAATGATTGAAATGTTGTTAGATGACCATTTTTCTATGAGCCCTTTCTCTTTAAGCAACTCGATGAAATTTATTATCATATCCTTTCCACGTTTCCAGCGCACTACGAGATCATTAATACTTGCTACCTGTTCACCAGGGTGAAGAGTAACAGTTTTATTCTTTATGCTAACGCTCTTCGTCTTCCATTCTGCATGGCGTAATAGATCGCACCACCACACCAGATAGATGTTGTGGGTACCAAACCATTCATCATGAAGATCTTTACGAACCATGTAAAAAGCGTACATATTTTATAAACTTTTCGTTCTTTTTCGTCATTAAATTTGGAAATTTCACAGAAAAGTTGTACCTTTGCGCTTGGAATATAGAAGGTTCAATCTTCTGTGAAGATTATCCCGGGCTGTCGCTCGGGACCTTTCTTTTTTATTTAATGAGGCTTTCTATATCGGCTCGTCTATAATATACACGCTTTCCGACTTTGACAGGAACCAGATAACCAGACTTCTGCCATTTCCACAAGGTGGTGTGGCTAACGTTAAAACCTGTCATGGCTTCCTTTTTCGTTATCAACGAGTTGTCACTATCAGGAAATAGGCTTTTAGAAGCATTCTGCACAGCAGAACGTTCTTCCATACCTGCCAACTGCATGGCTTGTGCAAAGGCCAACACGCCAATATCGGTAAATGTAAACGAATAGTGGCCTGGGCTCTTGCGAACTTCTGACACTAATTGACTTGCGAGTAACTTGCTCTCAAATCCAGCATCCAATGTTGGAGCATCGGGCGATTCTTTCTGATTTAATAGTCTATCTGCCATAATTTTCTTATTTTTATTAATTATTATATTGTTATATTCATTTTTTTTTGTACCTTTGCACCGATGGACGTCTTGAGGTAATGCCTTAAAATCGAAACAATGTAACGTTTTCGGTGCAAAGGTAATAAATCTGAGGCAAATGTAATAAACTTAGGGCATTTATTTTGCCCTATTTAACATTTTTTGATGATTAAAGGCAATATAGTAAAGGATGTTCACGTAGGCGAGGCTTTACGTGAGTGGTGTAAGAGAAACAATCTTACGCGTCAAAAACTCGCAGATACAGTGGAGCTTCCTAAATCAAATATTGACAGGGTTTTCTCTAAACAATCTATTGAGATAAGTAAACTTGTAGCTTTTTCAAAAAAGTTAGGTCATAATTTTTTTGCAGAATTCTGGTCGGATAAAAACTATGAAGACTTAAAAACAGAAATTGGATTTTTAGAAATCCCTCCTGAATCACTGAATATAGGCACAAGTATTGGGGGATATATGCTCGCAAAACATATTCCACAGATCCAGTTAGCAAATGCACTTGGGGTAACACACCCTGTAGTTAGTAAGTTGCTTAGAAGAGAATCCATCGAAACAGGAAAACTTGAAGAAATATCTAACTTTCTTCATCATGATTTCTTTGTAGAGTTTTATATGCTTCACAGAATGAAGGGAATGAAAGAAACTCTCGATCCAATCATTCCTGTGGAGGAAAATAAAACCACTGAACCTTTGGAAACCATCCTTAAACGGAATGAAGAGCTTGTTGCAGAGAATGCTCGAATGAAGGAATATCTTCGAGAGGTTTATTCCAAGATGCAACAATTCAAAGAGGACAATGATATTTCTATAGAGAATTGGGACAGTCTGATGAAGCGAGAAGGTGTAGATGTAATGAACATGGCGTCCTTTTTCTTTTTAGATGCTAATATAAAGAAGTATCTGGATGAATTAGAACAAAAAGATTCATCCGATTCCCCTGAAAATGACAAATAGTCTTTAGCCTATCAGGTCTATGACATTCTTCAACGTTTCGTCCTCAATCTTGCGGTATCGCTTGAACGCCCTGGAGCCATCAACGTGACCTGACATCTTTCCTATCAGGTTGGGATCGGTAACTTTGAAATAGGCATTACCAATAAAAGTACGTCTGGCCAGATGACTTGATGCTATCTCGTTGATGGGGTGTATCTCAAACTCATTGGTGAGGGTATTCAGCACCTCAACATTCCTCGTAATCCCAGCGAGAGTGAAAATAATCTTAATGGCATCATTGTACTTCTGGGGAGTGAGAAAAGGAAATAATCGTCCTTTCTCGTCCTGTCCCTCATATTTCTTTATCAATTCCAGTGCCTTGGCATGGAGTGGCACGCGAGCTTGCACGGCCTCCTTGCCGTCTTTAGTTTTATGTGGGGTATAAACAAGGATTCCATTTTCTATGTGCTGTGGAGTGAGTTTTATTAGATCGCCGACACGACAGCCAATGAAACAATGGAAAACAAATACGTCACGACACATGATGATGGTCTTAATGGGCATCTCACAGTCCTTACGGTACTGTTCATCCATCTCTGACCATTTCTGTTCGAGGTCACAATCCGCAATCTTGTTCCTTTCCTCTATAGTAATATAAATAGGTGTACCCTCAATGGCGGTACCAATCTTAAAACCGTCAAAGGGGCGATTGGTGGTATAACCTTCGTCAATCGCATATTTGAATATCGTCTTTAGTCTGGTCAGCATCTTGATAATGGTGTTCTCTCCACGTGGCTCTACCTTATTGCGTCTTTTCTTTAATGATGCAGGGTAATCCTCTATAAGCTTTGCAAAGAGAGACGGATACTGGTCTGAGAGAGCTTTCTCATGACGAAGATAGTCAGCCAACTCTTCTATATTATCACGGGTAACCGTATTAATTGCAAATTTAAACGCCTTTCTTGATGGTTCCGTTGCTCGAATGTATCCTTCAAATCTGGAAATAGCGCGTGAAAGAACATAGAAATCTTTATAATGGGACGGCGCCAACTGACGACGGCTTATATACATCTCTATGAGATTGTAGAAAGTCTTACTTTCACACTTGACACCATACTGTTCTGGATGATTGAATCTTTCAACCGTTTCTTTCAGCCATTCACTCGACATGTTTTTCTTGTCAGCAGTAGCAAAGGTGTCAAGGATGTGATTTTTCATTCTTTCCAAACGTTCAGCCTGTTCGCGGTGGTATTTGAACTCAGGTGTATCAAGACGCTGTTTGAATACGATGGTTCCGCTCTTACGAAGGGCATAACCTTTTTCCTTTGCCCTCTCGACCGAGGCTGTGATGATGTTGCCTGCGACTTTCACACCTGACTTTTCTGTTTTATCCCTGTTGATGTAATATTCGAAATACGCAGGATTTATGAATATGTCGCTCTTGGCATAGAGATCAAATGAGTTTCCCTGAAAGAAGCGTATCATTACTTCGCTCCTACCTGTCACCTTCTGTACCTTACTCGATATTCTAAGCTCTATCTGTGCCATCGTGTTAGTCGTTCTGTTGTTCAAGGAAAAGTTGTTTTTGTAGTTCTATCTCGCGGCGCAGATCCTCCTTGGATGGCAAGTATGTTAGATACTTGGCCTGAAAAAGTTGTTCGCTGCCATGAAGAACGCTGTACTGAGCCATGTCCTCGCTGGTCTCTGAACAAAGCAGCAGGCCAATGGTCGGATTATCGCCTTCTGTTCTTTTCAACTTGTCGTACATTCTCACGTACATATCCATCTGACCGACGTCCTGATGGGTTATTTGGGAAGTCTTTAGGTCAATCAAGAAAAAATTCTTCAGTATATAGTTGTAGAACACAAGGTCGATGTAGAAATCTCCCATATCTGTCCGTATGTGCTGCTGCCTTCCCACGAATGCAAAGCCTTTGCCCATTTCCATAATGAACTTTTGGAGATGGCTGATGATGCTGCTTTCCAATTCTGTTTCAGTAAAGTCTGTGTTTTGTTGCAGTCCAAGGAATTCCACGACAACAGGATTCTTGATGAACTCCAGTTTGTCCTTCTGCATCGGCTCCGTTAGTTTGTGCATCTCATCTAAAACTTTTTCTTTATTAGTCGAACGTAGCAGACGGAAATAGTATTGAGATGCGATGTTGCGGTGCAGTGTTCTTGTTCCCCACACTTCCCGTATGGCTTCTTGCTCATACCATTTCCTCGCTTCTGGGTTCTCCACACGAATCAGTTCGCGATAGTGAGTCCATGGGAGCAATTGTCGACTCACTGCGTCGACTTTTTGAGATTTTGGACTCGCTGCGTCCAGTTTTCCAAATTGTCGACTCACTGCGGCGACAATTTCAGGATATAGCCTGTAGAACTTCAAATAGTTGTATAGAGCTTTTCGGTCAAAACCTTTCCCATACGCATTGGTGAGGTCTTGTGCAAGTCTTTCGATAATGTGTTTACCGTACTCAGCCCTTTCTGCACCATCAAGGTTCTCCTTTGCTATGCGTTCGCCAAGTTGCCAATTTCTTAGAGTGAGATATGTGTTTACTGCCCGATAAGCTCGCTGACGAGCCTCTTCGATAATGGCACATGCATCGGAGTAAAGAGCATTGTAGTTCTGTGAAAGTCCTTGTTCGTCCATAAGTTTTGCTATTACTATTTGCTTATTCCAGATTTTCTTCGTACCTTTGCAGAAAATAACGAGAGCGATCATTTAAATTCTGATACAAAAGGAACTCGACTGCAAAGGTAATAAAAAGCCACGGGAATGCGAATATTTTTCCCGTATTTTTCCCGTGATAGTCGGAATTTAACGTTCCTTAAGGATGTTAAGGTTGACGGCAAATTTCAGTAAGTTACTGAAAATCAGTAATTCTTTAGAAACTTGGATTTACTATAATTTCCTACAATCAGCGTAAAAGGAGTCGCCTCATCCCGACCAGAAGGAGAGATTTCTGCATTTACAAGTGACTGACGCCAGTCACTTGTTTTGTTTACAACGTGTTTGTATCGCACATGCTTTACCTATTTAATAACCACACAGAATGAAGAGATTAAACATTGTTCTTTGTATGACAGTACTAATGACAGGCTGCAATACTGCTAACCGTACGGAGCAGTTGGTAGACGAGCTTTATGACAGGATGTCGCAGGAAGAGCGCATCGCACAGTTGAGGAGCATCTATATGGACGAGCTCCTGGATGATGAGGGACAGTTGGATACCGCCAAGTGCCGCCAGCTGATTCCCAATGGTATAGGACACTTCTCACAGTTTGCCATGCAGAAGCCTACCGACCCGAATGTGTTGCGCGACCGTGTGGCTGCCGTTCAGGACTGGCTGATGCATCATACGCCCAACGGTATTCCTGCGTTGTTCCACGAAGAGGTGCTGTCGGGTATTAACACCCGCGGTGCTACTATCTATCCGCAGCAGATAGGGCAGGCATGTTCGTTTAATCCCGAGTTGGCTGAGTTGAAGACCAAGCAGACGTCAACGGCTCTCCGTAAGATGGGCGGTGTGTTGTCGCTGTCACCAATGGTCGACGTCTGCCGCAATCCCAGTTTCAACCGTCTTGAGGAGTCGTATGGCGAGGATGCCTACCTCTCGGCAGTAATGGGTGTCGCCTTTGTGCGCGGTTTGCAGCAGGGCGATATGAAGAAGGGTGTAGGCACCTGTTCGAAACACTATCTTGGCTACGGTGGTGGCGGCGATGCTGACGAGAAAGAACTGATGGAAGAGATACTCCTGCCCCATGAGACCATGATCCGTCTTGCAGGCAGCAAAGCGCTCATGCCCGGATATCATGCTATGGCCGATGCTAATGGCGAGAAGGTGAACTGTGTGGCCAACGGCAAGATATTGCAGGACATCCTGCGTGGCTACCTGGGTTTCGACGGGATGGTGGTCAGCGACTATACAGCCATTGACCAGCTGCCCAACCTATCCAATCCTGTAGAGAAGGCTGCTGCCGCCATCAACGCGGGCAACGACGTGGACTTCCCCACAGGGGCAAACTATCAGTACCTGCAGGAGGCTTTGGACAAAGGACTGGTAAAAGCCGAGGCATTCGAACGTGCCGTGAAGGACGTCCTTCGCTACAAGTTCCGCTGTGGGCTGATGGACGAGCAACCGTATCTCTATGCCAAGGAACAGATTGTGCTGGATAGCCCGGAGGAGCGCCAGACGGCCTATGATATTGCTACACAGTCGGTAATGCTGCTGGAGAACCCCAAGCATATCCTGCCATTGAACAATTCACTCCTAAAACCTTTCTCTGCAATGGGGAAACAGCCCACCATTCTTCTTACTGGTCCTAATGCCAACACGATGTGGGCTATGTGCGGCGACTATTCCTTCCCCGCCATGTCGTATTTCTGGAAAAAGGTAACTGAGGACCTTGACCATCCCCATGTGGTGACATTGCTGGAGGGTATGCAGAAGTATATGACCTCTCAGGACCAGTCGCTTGCCTTCAACACAAAGGTCAACCTTCTCTATTCCCGTGGTTGTGACTGGACGGAGGAGATTGAGACGAAGTTCTCGGAATTGGGCGACGAGCGAGCCTGGGAATATGAGCTCCTGCACCGAAAGGTCGATTCAGGGGAGAAGGCCGACAAGAAGGAAGCCCTTGAAATGGCGCGCCAGAGCGATGTCATTATTGCTGCCGTAGGTGAGAACGTGATGCTCTGCGGCGAGAACCGCGATCGTCAGGGGTTGCGCCTTCCTGGCAAACAGGAGCAGTATGTCGAGGAACTCATTGCTACCGGCAAGCCTGTGGTGCTCGTTGTCTTCGGCGGTCGTGCGCAGGTGATCAGCAGACTGGCCGAGAAGTGTGCCGCCGTCATCCAGGCATGGTATCCGGGCGAGGAGGGAGGCAATGCCGTTGCCGACATCCTTTTCGGCAAGGTGTCGCCCTCGGCCAAGCTTTCCGTGAGCTATCCCAATGCTGAGGTCAATGAGCCCATGTGCTATAACAATCCATCGCCTGTTGCCGTGAATTCCACGTTGAACAGCCCAGGCCCCATCTATCGCGTGCCCAACACACAATGGCCCTTTGGCTACGGCCTGAGCTATACGACTTTTGACTACAGTAACCTGAAGATGGCAGAGAGCTTGGAATTGACTGCCGATGGTTACCTTACCCTCACGTTCGACGTGAAGAACACTGGTAAGATGGCTGCCGACGAAATAGCACAGATATACCTGTCGCCTACAAGCGACAATCAGCCCATCCGTCGCATCCAACTGCAGGGCTTTGCACGTATGAGCCTGCAGCCTGGTGAGACGAAGACGGTGAGTGTGAAGCTCTATACCGAGCAGTTTGGCTATTACCAGAACAAAGATGGTAAGCGCTCATGGAACGTTGCCCCCGGCACGTACGTTGTCAAGGTCGGAGCTTCGTCGATCGACTTCCGCCTGCAGCAACAGGTTACCTTGACAGGCAAGCCCTTGAGCAAGCCCCTGAGAGAATTCTACTTCTCAGAGGTCACTATTTGACAAAAACTTTAGTCGAATCCTAATTCCACCCGAGCCTCTTCGTTCATCATAGACTGGTCCCAGGCAGGTTCGAAGACGAGGTTAACATTTGCAGAACTGATACCCTCAACGCTCTCAACTTTCGTGCGTACGTCTTCTAATATGAAGTCGGCCGCAGGACAGTTGGGGGCTGTGAAGGTCATGTCTAAATCGACCGTAGCGTCGTCTTGAACGTCAATCTTGTAAATCATTCCCAAGTCATAGATGTTGACGGGAATCTCGGGGTCGTAGACGGTTTTCAGCACGTCGACAATCCGTCCTTCTATCAATGTTTTCTCTTCTTGTGTCATCATTGCTGCAAAAGATTAGTTGTTTTTATACCCTTCCTTTCTCGTGGTAGCTGTAGTAGGCACCGTCGGTAACAATGACATGATCCAGGAACTTGAGGCGCATGGTGTTGCAAGCCGCCAAGATACTCTTTGTCAGGTCATCGTCTGCACGGCTGGGACGGAGGCTTCCGCTGGGGTGATTATGGCAGACGGCAATAATCGTGGCATTACAGAGAAGCGCCTCCTTGATAATGATTCTCACGTCGACGGCTACCTCGCTAATGCCTCCCTGGCCAATTTTTATATCACGTATGAGACGGTAGTTCTGATTCATCAGCAATAGCCAGAACTCCTCCGTGTCCAAGTCCTGCATCAAGGGATGCATGAAGTTGTAGATACGGGTGGCGGTGCCCAGGTCGGGGCGTTCCTCGGGTTTCTCCTTTTGTCGGCGCTTGCCCAGTTCACAGGCGGCCATGATAGTGATGGCTTTTGCGGGGCCTATGCCGGTGTATTTGCACAGGTCGTGAATGCTTTTCTTGCCAAGGGTGTTCAAGTTGTTGTTGCAGTCGGCCAGTATGCGTTTCATCAGCGATACGGCATCCTCCTTGGTGGAGCCGCTGCCCACGAGGATGGCCAGCAGTTCGGCATCGCTGAGTGCCTGCGGCCCCAGTCGTTCCATCTTCTCGCGTGGACGGTCTTCCTCAGCCCATTGATTGATGTTCAGCTTGTTCTTCCCTGTATCTTCTTCCAACTGCATTCTGTATCACATAACGCTTAGGTTTGCTGCTTACTCGTAGAATTTCTTCTCGAAGGCGGTGCGTTCGGCTTCTGACTGTTCGCAAAGCGAGGATTCGTCCTTTCCCAGCACGCATCGCTTCCACCACGATTCAATGAAGCCCAGGCCGTAGCCCATAAGTTGGGTGAAGGCGGCGGGAATGGAGAGCAGGCCTACGTAAAGGCTGCGGTTCTTGATGCTGGAGTCAATGAAGATGATGATGCTATAAAATATAATAGGTATCCATGGGGCGAAGCACATCCAGTAGAATTGGTCGCGGTCGACGTAGTGCATCAGGGCTCGGCCTACGGCGGATATGAGAATGAGGCCGATGACACCGACGGTAAAGACGGTGGGCAGCAGGTGAACGAGCTTCATGGTGCCCGGGTGGCGCTTCTCGAGGTTGATGCGGGCGATGCCGCTGTTGTATACCTGACGGAAGAATTTGCGGAAGTCTGTACGGCGCTTGTGCCATACCCATGCTTCGGGGAAGAGACAGGGTTTGTGGCCAGCTTCTACGATACGGTAGGAGAAGTCGATGTCCTCACCGAAGCGCATCTTCGAGAATCCGCCCAGCTGCTGGTAAACGTCGCGCCGTATTCCCATGTTGAAGGAGCGCGGGTAGAACTTGTCAAGCTTGGCTTTTCCACCTCGGATTCCTCCTGTGGTGAAAAAACTGGTCATGCTGTAGGAGATGGCCTTTTGTACGGGCGTGAAGTCGGGGTGGGCAGCATCGGGACCACCGAAAGCTGCTAACGAGGGCAGGGGCTGCGGAGTATTCTCGTGCCTCGTGCCTCCCTCGTACCTCGAAATACTACTGTCTACGGCGGCAAGATATCCTTCTGGCAGAACTACGTCGCTGTCGAGGATGATGAGCCAGTCGCCCTTGGCACGTTCGGCTCCGTAGTTGCGGCTTTGTCCCGGGCCGCTGTTCTCTTTCAAGTAATAATGTAAATCAAGGATGCTTGCGTACTTGTCGCAAACATCCTTGCATGTTTTTTTCGAACCGTCTTCAACAATGACTACCTCAAAGTCGTTGAACGACTGGGAGCAAAGGCTCTCGAGCAGTTCGTCTACTTCGTCGGGACGGTTGTAGACGGGAACGATTATTGAATACTTCAATTGTTAATAATCAATTATCAATTGTCAATTGGATTATTCCTTGGCGCGAGCCAGATATGAGCCGTCGCGGGTGTCAACCTGGATAAGGTCGCCCTCGTTGATGAACAGGGGTACGCGAACCTCAACACCGGTTTCGAGGGTGGCGGGCTTCAGCGTGTTGGTAGCGGTGTCGCCCTTGACGCCGGGCTCAGAGTGGGTAACGCGCAGAATGGTCTTCACAGGCATCTCTGCATAGAGAATGGTACCGTCGGTAGTGTCGGAAACCACCTCCACGATGTCGCTCTCCTTCATATACTCATGACCGATTACGAGCTCGTTGTCGATGGGAATCTGCTCGAAAGTCTCCTGGTTCATGAAGATGCGGCCTGACTGATCCTCGTAGAGGTACTGGTAGGGGCGGCGCTCGATGACAACGTCCTCCAGTTTCTCGCCGATGTTGAAGCGGCGCTCCAGTACGCGTCCGTCGCTGACGTTCTTCAGCTTGATGATCATGATGGTGTTACCCTTACCCGGCTTGCGGTGCTGGAAATCGATGCAAACCCAAATGCCTCCGTCCATGCGGATGGCGGTTCCTTTTTTAATGTCTTGTGAGTTAATCATATAAATAAAATAATGTAATATTGTGGAATTTGGGTGCAAAGGTACGAAATATTTCTTAATTCTTGATTCATAATTCATATTTTTTTGGGAAAAACTTGCGTAATTCAAAAGAAATGAGTACTTTTGCACCCCAAATCGATAAACAACAATAACAAAAATAAGGATTAAGCAATGAAAAGAACGTTTCAGCCGCACAATCGCCGTCGCGTGAACAAGCACGGCTTCCGTGAGAGAATGGCCACGAAGAATGGTCGCCGCGTGTTGGCTTCACGCCGCGCAAAGGGTCGTAAGAAATTAACCGTTTCTGATGAGCATCACGGAAAGTAAAAGCGTATCTCAGAAAGAAAACGAAAGTTAAAACAGAAAGAAGTAGAGAGAATTCTTTGCTTCTTTCTGTTTTTTTATTAATTTTGCGTTCGAAATATGAATCAAGGATGAAAACGAAGGAATTCTTAGGAAAATTCTGTAGTGGCTACCTATGGGGAAACCTGCTGGCAATGGTGATTTTCATCGTTGTGTTGTGCTTTGGTGTGAAGTATGGGCTAGAGGCTTATACTCATCATGGCGAGGGAATCAAGGTGCCTAAGCTCGTTAACATGAACTTTTCGGACGCTCAGCTGCTTCTTGCTCAAAACGGATTGGAGTTGATGGTTTCTGACTCTGGCTACAACAAGCGGCTTCCTGCCGACTGCATCCTGGCACAGTCGCCGGGTGCAGGTATGGAGGTGAAGTCCGGTCATGTGATTTATGTAACGGTAAATTCTCCCTCGTCGCCTACCTTTGCCATTCCCGACGTGGTTGACAACAGCAGCTACCGTGAGGCGGAGGCCAAGCTGATGGCATTGGGGTTCAAGTTGCTGCCTCCCAAGCGTATCTTGGGTGAGCGCGACTGGGTGTATGGCATCCTGAGCCGCGGGCGCCGTGTGAACACGGGCGACAAGGTTTCCATTGAGTCTCCGCTGACGCTGCTCATAGGTAACGGGCGCTATGGCGATGATGAAGACATTAGCTATACCGACCCGGAGTTCGTCTATCCCGAGGAACAGCTGGATGGAGGCATCGATGAGTTTGAGGAAGTAGGCAGCCCAGCAACTCAGTCAGAAGTTGAGGAAGTGGAAGAGTACTGATAGGAGAATATGGACGGCGAGGACTTGATACAGAACGATCTTGAGTTGGACGATGAGGGCTTGTTGGCCGATGATGACGGCCAGCAGCTTTACGAACATTTCAGGATAGAGGTGGATCGCGGACAGGAAGTGTTGCGCGTAGACAAGTTCCTTGCTGAGCACATGCCCCACACCACCCGCAACCGTATTCAGCAGGCTGCCGATGCCGGCTTTATCCATGTGCAGTCGGCAGACGAACGTTTGAAGGGTGTCGACAGCCATCCGGTGAAGAGTAACTACAAGGTGCGCCCCGGCGATGTCGTAACGCTGATGCTTGACCGTCCACATTATGACACGACGATAGAGCCCGAGGACATTCCGCTGGATGTGGTTTACGAGGACGACCAGCTGATGGTCATCAATAAGCCGGCGGGTATGGTGGTGCACCCTGGAGTGGGCAATTTCCACGGAACGTTGGTCAATGCCATTGCCTGGCATCTGCGTTCGCTGCCGAGCTACGACCCTAACGACCCCAGTGTGGGATTGGTACACCGCATTGACAAGGACACTAGCGGACTGCTGGTGGTGGCCAAGACGCCGGAGGCCAAGACCTTCCTGGGAAAACAGTTCTTCGACCACGATACCCACCGTAGCTATAATGCATTGGTTTGGGGGCATTTCACGGATGACGAGGGGCGCATTGAGGGAAACATCGGGCGCGATCCCCGTGACCGTCAGCGTATGGCTGTCTTCCCGCCAGGTTCCGAGATTGGTAAGCCTGCCGTTACCCATTGGCGGGTAATAGAGCACTTTGGCTATACCACCTTGGTGGAGTGCCGTTTGGAAACAGGGCGCACCCATCAGATACGTGCCCACATGAAGCATATCGGCCATCCGCTGTTCTGTGACGAGCGCTATGGTGGTACGGAAATACTGCGCGGCGAACGCTCTTCTACCTACAAGGCGTTTATCCAGAACTGTTTCAAGCTATGTCCGCGGCAAGTGTTGCATGCACGCACCCTTGGCTTCGTTCATCCGGTAACGGGGCAGCAGATGGACTTCACCAGCGAGTGGCCTGAGGATATGGCTGCCGTCATTGGAAAATGGAGAAGCTATATCAAGGGTAATTCCGGAATGACAAATGACAGATAATAGAATAACGAAAAAATCGACAAAACATATAAAAGAAAGATGAAGAATTTGAAGAGAAACATTGCCATCGTCTGTGGTGGCGACTCCTCTGAGCACGATGTCTCGTTGCGCTCGGCTCAGGGACTTTATTCCTTTTTCGACAAGGAACGCTATAATGTCTACATCGTTGACATCAAGGGCCAGGACTGGCATGTTGAGTTGTCGGGTGGCTTGACGGCAAGGATAGACCGCAACGATTTCTCGTTCATGGAGGACGGCAAGGCCAAACTGTTTGACTACGCCTACATCACCATTCACGGCACTCCTGGCGAGAACGGCATCCTGCAGGGCTACTTCGACTTGATAGGTATTCCCTATAGCACCAGCGGCGTACTGGTAGAGGCCATGACTTTCGACAAGTTCGTGCTCAACCAATACCTGAGGGGGTACGGTGTATCTGTAGGCGATTCCATGCTCATCCGCAGTGGCTATGAGGAACTGGTGAGCGACGAGGAGATAGAACAGAAGATTGGAATGCCCTGCTTCGTGAAGCCTGCTGCCGACGGTTCGTCGTTCGGTGTTACGAAAGTAAAGAATGCCGACCAGCTGGCCCCCGCCATCCGCAAGGCTATGCTCGAAAGCCCAGAGGTAATGGTAGAGTCCTTCCTGGAGGGAACGGAGGTTACCCAGGGTGTTTACAAAACCAAGGATAAGACCGTGCTGCTGCCGATTACTGAGGTGGTGTCAAGCAACGAGTTCTTTGACTACGATGCCAAATACAACGGTCAGGTGCAGGAGATCACCCCTGCCCGCATCAGCGAGGAAACGGCCGCCCGCGTAGGCAAGATTACCAGCCATATCTACGACATCCTGCATTGTAACGGTATTATCCGTATCGACTATATCATTTCGAAGGAGGGCAAGATCTCGATGCTCGAGGTGAATACTACTCCCGGAATGACAGCCACCAGCTTCATTCCCCAGCAGGTGAAGGCTGCCGGCCTGACGATGACCAGCGTGCTGACCGATATCGTAGAAAACCAATTCACATAAACCTATGAATAACGACTTAAAATCCTTTGACGCTATTAGGCCTTTCGAGCCGGAGGAACTGCCTTCTGCCTACGACAGGTTGTTAGCCGACCCACAGTTCCTCAAGGTGCTGGCATTCCTCTATCCCGGAGTGCCTGTGGAGGCTGTTGCGGCGAAAATGTACCAACAACAAACGAACCTTGACTTCCAGAAAGCATTCTGCTACCAATTCCTTGACGAACTCCTGAAGAAAGCCTCTACGGGTTGTGACATGGACGTGGAATCCATTGACTTGGCAGGGCGCTATACGTTTGTCTCTAACCACCGGGACATCGTACTTGACTCGGCATTGCTCGACAAGTTGCTCGTTGACGTCGGCTTTGACACCACCTGCGAGATTGCCATTGGCGATAACCTGCTGGCAGCTCCTTGGATCAAGGACTTGGTGCGCATCAACAAGTCGTTCATCGTTGAGCGCTCTCCGAGCTTCCGCGAGATGCTGGTGGCCAGCAAGCGGATGGCGGAGTATATGCACTTTGTGATAAAGGAAAAGCATGACAACATCTGGATAGCCCAGCGTGAGGGACGGGCCAAGGACAGCAACGACCGTACGCAGCCCAGCATCCTCAAGATGATGGCTATGGGAGGCGAGGGCGATGCCATTGAGCGCTTAATGCAGTTGCATATCGTGCCGCTGGCCATCTCCTACGAGTACGACCCCTGTGACTATCTGAAGGCACAGGAGTTCCAGCTGGTGCGCGATGTAGATGGCTGGAAGAAGTCGAAGGCTGACGATGTGCTCTCCATGAAAACCGGTATCCTCGGTTTCAAGGGCAGGATTCATTACCATTGTGCTCCGTGCATCGACGACTGGTTGTCTACGCTTGCTACTGAGACACCGAAGACAGAGCTCTTCGATCTCATAGCGATGCATATCGACAGCGCCATCCACCAGCGTTATGCCATCTATCCCAACAACATCGTGGCCTACGATATGATGCGGGGTACTCCTCGCGACAAGTCAAAGGCTTCTGCCGAGGAGTGGGATCGTTTCGAGCAGTACTTGGAAGGGCAGTTGGCCAAGATTACCATTCCTAATAAGGATGAGGCGTTCCTTCGTAGCCGTATGCTGACGATGTATGCTAATCCGTTGATCAATCATAATAATGCGAAATAATGAAGCTGCTTTCCCGTCTGCTGTTGGTTACTGTGCTGTTTGCCGCCTGTGAACAGGAAATCTATGAGAAGGGCGACTCTGCTTCCTCCTACCTGCGAGCCGACTTTGTGGAAGCTCATGTGAATGATAACAGGCAGGTGGACTATGTGTTGACCGACGACGGGGAGCAACTGCAGTTGAAAGTCCCTTACACGGACAAATGGATAATTCGGGGCGATACGCTTTACCGTGCCCTCATGTACCATAATTATGTAGGACAGACGGCCGATGTCAAGAGCCTTAGCCGCATACCGATGTTCTTTGCAAGGAGAGACGCGCTGGGCATCAGCAAATGGAAGCAAGACCCAGTGGGACTGGAGACCATTTGGCTCAGCAAGACAAAAAAATACCTGAATTTGGGATTGCTCCTCAAGTCAGGTGAAATATCCGAGGATCAGCAGCCTCATGCTCTTGGCATTGTCATGGGGGGGATTACCCTCAATGCCGACAGCACCTATACTTGTGACATGGCCCTTTCCCATTGGCAGGGCGATGTACCCGAATACTATACGCAACGTAACTATCTCAGCATTTCCCTTGAAGGGCTTGAGGTAGATACGTTGCGCTTTACTTTGAACACCTTCGATGGCTTGGTTACGAAGTCGTTCGTTCTGAGGCAGCCGAAGGCAAAGTGACGACTGGAAACTTCGTCCAGCCTTTCTTCACTTCGGCTATATCTCTTGTTACAGAGCCTCAAGCATCCGCTTGAGCACCACTGAGCATGAAATCTCGCGGTTGGCAGCTTCGGGAATCACGATGCTGTTCTTGCTCTCTATCACGTCGTCGGTCACGATGAGGCCACGGCGTACGGGCAGGCAATGCATGAACTTGCCGTCGTTCGTCCACGACATGTGTTCCTCGTCCACCGTCCACGACATATCCTTGGAGGTAATCTTTCCGTAGTCCTCAGGATTCGTTACGCCGGGGTTCGACCAGTTCTTGGCGTAGATGAAGTCGGCACCCTCGAAAGCTTTCCGCTGGTCGTACTCCACGCGGGCGTTGCCAACAAACTTCGGGTCGAGCTCATAGCCCTCGGGATGGGTGATGACGAAGTCCACGTCGGCAGCGTTCATCCACTGGGCAAACGAGTTAGGCACAGCCTGTGGCAGGGCGCGGCAATGGGGAGCCCAGGTCAATACTACCTTCGGGCGCTCCACCTTCTTGTATTCCTCAATCGTGATGAGGTCGGCAAAAGCCTGAAGGGGGTGTACCGTTGCCGTCTCCATCGCAAACACGGGGCGTCCCGAGTACTTGATAAACTGGTTGACTACCGTCTCAGCATAGTCGTATTCGCGGTCGGTCAGTCCTGCGAAGGAGCGCACACCGATGATGTCGCAGTAGCAACCCATCACGGGAATGGCCTCCAGCAGGTGCTCACTCTTGTCGCCGTCCATGATAACGCCGCGTTCCGTCTCCAGCTTCCATGCTCCGGCATTCACGTCGAGCACGATGACGTTCATACCAAGGTTCATGGCTGCCTTCTGCGTCGATAGTCGCGTGCGCAGCGAGTTATTGAAGAAAATCATCATCAACGTCTTGTTCTTTCCCAAGTGCTGATACTTGTAACGATCGTTCTTAATCTCTTGTGCCTCGGCCAATGCCTGGGCTAAGGGACCAATGTCCCCAACGTTTAAAAATGTCTTCATACCTTTTTATATATACTGTTGGTTGTTTTCAGATAGCGGCTAAGGCCAGCGAGTGGTACTTTGACTCGGGACTGTCGCTGCGCGAGGGCATCACCACGGGCTTGAGGGTACCCTGAAGCACACCGGCGGTCTTGGCGTAGCCGAAGAGGGTGAGTGTCTTGTAGAAAACGTTGCCTGCCACAATATCGGGGAAGATGAGGGCATCGGCCTGTCCGTCGATGGCAGAATGAATGCCCTTCTCCCGCAGACTGACGCTGTCGAGCGACGTCTTCAGGTCGAGTGGCCCGTCAATGATGCAGCGCCCAAAGTAGCCGCTCTGTGCCAAGGCGATAATCTCCAGGTAGTCGGCGGTGTAGGGGAAGGTCTTCTCGCTGACTTTCTCAGCACAGTGGATGAGCGATATGCGGGGCTCTTCGATGCCCAAGGCGTGGCACACGTAGTTGGCATAGTGTATCTGCTGCCGGCGCTGCTCCTTGGTAGGGACGGGAATGACTGCTGCATCGGTGAAGAACAGCAACTTCTCGTATTTGGGAATCTCGGCCATCGCGATATGGGTGAGCACGTGGCCAGGGCGTAGGATGCCCGTCTCCTTATGCAGGATGGCGCGCAGCACATTGTCGGTGTTGATGAGACCCTTCATGAGAATGTCGGCTTCACCGTTTTTTACCATACTCACGGCCCTGCGGGCACACTCGTCCTTGTCGGGACCGTCAATGTAGAGGGGTTCTATGAACCCCATTTCCTGTCCTTTCTCTATTGCATAGCGAGTAGAAGCATCGTTAGCACAGATAACGGCCACACGCTTGCGATCACCACGTTCCTGAAGGAAACGGGTCATATCGTTCAAAGTCTTGATAGGTTGCATAAGCAAATCTTTTCGCTTTCTTGGTGCAAAAATACGAAAAGTTTTGTATCTTTGCAAGCGGAAACAGAAAAAGAATGAGAAAATACGTATTTTTGACCATTATGGCGGTTGCCCAATGTGTGCTGGCACAGTCGCTTGGCTCTGCCGCTTTGCAGAGCAAAGGGCAGCTGCCGATGTTGCTGCAGTACGACCGCGCCGCCGACCACTTCGAGGAGTCGCTGCCCATTGGCAACGGCAAGTTGGGGGCATTAGTTTATGGAGGAGCCGATGACAATGTTATTTTCCTGAACGACATCACACTATGGACGGGAAAGCCCGTAGATCCCCGTCTTGGAGAAGGGGCTCACGAGTGGATACCCCTGATACGTGAAGCCCTCTTTGCCGAGAACTATGCCAAGGCCGATTCCCTGCAGCTTCATGTGCAAGGTCCCAACTCGCAATACTACCAGCCGTTGGCTACGCTCCATATCCGCGACCTGAACGAGGGAAACGTTACGGGCTATCATCGGCAGCTGAACCTCGACTCAGCCATCGTCAGCGATCGCTACATGCGTGGCGGTTTTCCCATTACTCGCGAATATTTTGCCTCCCATCCCGACAAGCTTATTGCCGTCCGTCTGCGTGGTAAGGTGAACTGTCAGTTGGTGCTCACTGGCCAGACGCCCCACAAGGCAAAGGCCAGCGATAGTCAGATAACGATGACGGGTCATGCGGTGGGCAACGAAATGGAGAGCATCCACTTTTCCACCATCCTGAGGGTGAAGACCGATGGCCATGTGGCGGCCAGCGACTCGACGCTGACCATCACCAAGGCTACCGATGCCATCCTGTACATCGTTAATGAGACAAGCTTCAACGGTTTCGACAAGCATCCCGTCAAGGAAGGGGCACCCTACATCGAACGTGCTATTGACGATAGCTGGCACACCCAGAATATCAGCTACGAGGAGGCCAGAAAGAAACACGTTGACGACTACCGACACTTCTATAGCCGTGTGCAGCTGCATTTGGGCACCTCCTCCCATCTCTCCCAGTTAGGAGAGCCTTTGGCTACCGACAGCCTGCTTAAGGTGTATACCCGCACCAACACTTCGAATCAAGGTGCAGAAACCGTTCCTGGCCAGGGATTATCCAAGGAGGCCTTCCGCTACTTGGAAACGCTTTACTTCCAGTACGGGCGCTACCTGCTCATCTCCTGTTCACGAACCCCCGCCGTACCTGCCAACCTACAGGGATTGTGGGCACCCGCCCTCTGGTCGCCTTGGCGCGGCAACTATACGGTGAACATCAACCTCGAGGAGAACTACTGGCCGGCCTTCGTGGCCAACCTCGCCGAAATGTCGCAGCCCCTCGACGGCTTTATCCAGGCATTGGCCGAGAATGGGCAGCATACCGCCCGCAACTACTACGGTATCAACCACGGCTGGTGCAGCAGCCATAACAGTGACATCTGGGCAATGACCAATCCCGTAGGCGAGAATAACGAGAAGCCCGAGTGGGCGAACTGGAACCTGGGTGGTGCTTGGCTCGTCAATACGCTTTGGGAGCGCTATCTCTTTACCCGCGACGAAGACTACCTGCTGACTACCGCTCTCCCGCTCATGCAGGGTGCTGCCCACTTCTGCATCGACTGGCTGATAAAGAACCCGAACAACCCCAAAGAATTGATTACGGCTCCCAGCACGTCGCCCGAGAACGAGTATGTCACCGATAGCGGCTATCACGGCATGACTTGCTACGGCAGTACCGCCGATATGGCCATCATCCGCGAACTGTTGGAGAACACGCGTCAGGCAACCACAGTCGCCATCCACTACTTCGATTCGTTGGCCAAGTGCGATACCGCCAACGCTGCCGCCTATCGGATGGCTGTCAATACGATGACGGCCTATCGGCTGATGTTGGTGATGAATCTTGTGAAGCTCCATCCCTATACCGTTGGCAAGGACGGCGACCTGAATGAATGGTATCATGACTGGCGCGACTACGATCCGATACATCGTCATCAAAGCCATCTGATAGGGCTCTATCCCGGTCAGCACTACCTGAACCTGCAACATCTTCCCGACGATGCAGTACTGGCTGTTCCCAACCAGCTCAGCCGTGAGGACTATCTCAGGGCCTGTGAGCAGACGCTTATCCAGAAGGGTGACGAGAGCACGGGATGGTCTACGGGCTGGCGTATCAACCTTTGGGCAAGACTGAAGAAAGCCGAGCAGGCGTATCATATTTACCAGAAACTGCTGACGTATGTTTCGCCAGTACGGGGCACCGGCTACAGGCGTGGCGGCACCTATCCCAACCTGATGGACGCCCATCCGCCTTTCCAGATTGACGGTAACTTCGGCGGTACGGCTGGTGTCTGCGAGATGCTCTTGCAGTCGTATGTCGACTATGACGACTCGTCCAACGACTATCGCCAGTGGGTGGTCGAACTGCTGCCTGCCCTGCCTGCTGCCTGGAAGGACGGCTCGGTAAGTGGTCTCTGTGCCCGTGGCGGTTTTGAACTCAGTTTCAGCTGGAAGAATGGTAAGGTTACTGCTTGCACCGTCAAGGCTGGAAACTCAGGAGGAAACATCACCTTATTATATAACGGCCGGCAACAGCACTTGCAACTGAAAGCTGGCGACATTCATCACCTAAAGCTATAAAATTATGAAAAAGGAATCGCTAATACAGGAAACCAATTTGGCCAACGTCAAGGCGTGGCAGGGATCTGTGTCCATTGGCGACGACATCGTACTGCTCGACCATTTGAATGGCATCACCATTCCCCACGAGGCTCGACGCATGAACTTTATCCTCATTGCCCTCTGTACCAAAGGACAGGTGGAGTATTCGCTCGATACGCAGAGCCTTACCGTGAACCCCGGTGAGATGCTCATCGTCTCTGAGCGCCATGTTGTGAATAACTATGTGTCATCACCCGACTTCGAAGGACTGGCTATGATGATGTCCGTCGATTTCTTCCGCGAGGTGGTCAACAACGTTGCCGACTTGTCGGCAGTCTTCCTCCTGGCACGAAGCAAACCGGTAATGACACTCTCCCAGCATGAGATAGAAATCTTTTCCAACTATTTCTATGCCATCAAGGATCGTATAGAAACCATCGAAAACCATTTCCGCAAGGCACTCGTCCGCACCTTGTTGCTGGCCATGCTCTATGATATGAGCAACGTGGTTTACCAGTTCCAGCAGTCAACCGACGAGCGGCTGAAGCGTGGCGACATTATCTTTACACGGTTTATCAAGATGGTGGAAGAGCATTGCGGCAGGGAGCGCCGCGTCAGCTGGTATGCCAGTCAGCTGGGCATTACCCCTAAGTACCTCTCGGAAACGGTGAAGGCGGTAAGCCGTCGTACGCCTAACGAGTGGATAGACAACTACGTGATTGTTGAACTGCGTGTGCTGCTGAAGAACACCACGAAGAGCATCAAGCAGATTACCGATGAGATGCATTTCCCCAACCAGTCGTTCTTGGGAAAGTATTTCAAGGAGCATGTAGGAGTGAGCCCTTCGCAGTACAGGAAAAAGAAATTATAGGTAGCCTTGTCGCCGCAGTTCTTCGGCTACATGGCACAGTTCCTCATACCATGCTTCTCCGAAGCGTCGTGTGAGGGGCTCCTTGAGAAACTGATAAAGGGGTAGGCCCATCGCCTGACCTTTTTTGATGGCATCGGCACAAATCTTCCAACGGTTGTAGTTCAGGGCTACCGTCCCGTCGGCAAACTGCTTTTCACGGATAGGGTAGAGGGCACAGCTGATGGGCTTGCAGAACCCCGTCTTCCCATTTCGGAAAGCCTTTTCCAAGGCGCACAGGCAGCTGTCGCCATCATAACAGGTAAACACACAGTCCTTGCCGCCAACGATGCTTGTCACCAAGTCGCCTTCCTGGTCGGTATAGGCTACGCCCTGCTGGTCGATGATGCTCTGCGCCTGAGCCGAGAGGTCGGGCCACACGGTATCCAGCGCATCCTCTATGCCACCAATCTCGTCGAGCGTCACTGGTGCTCCGGCATCGCCTTCAATGCAGCAGATGCCTTTACACTTCTCATAGTCGCAGCAGAATTCTTCCGTCAGTATCTCGGAAGAAATCAGAATGCCGCCAACCTCTAAAATGGGTGGAAGGGCTTGGGTGGGCTTTTCACCACTTGATGGGCTCAATTCCATTTTCTGTCAGATATTGGTTGCAACGCGAGAACTGGTGCTGGCCGAACCACCCGCCGCGGTTGGCACTCAGCGGTGAGGGGTGTACCGACTCCAATACCAGGTTCTTCTCCTTATTAATCATATAGGCTTTGCCCCGGGCGTATCCTCCCCAAAGCATATATACCAGATGCTCGCGCTGGGAGGCCAGGGCTTGGATGGCGGCATCGGTAAACTTCTGCCACCCTAAGGAAGCGTGGCTGTTGGCTTGGTGGGCACGCACTGTCAGCGTGGCATTCAGCAGCAGCACCCCCTGCTCGGCCCATCGCGTCAGGTTGCCTGTCTGTGGAATGGGCGTTCCAAGATCCTGCTCAATCTCCTTGAAGATGTTTTGTAGCGACGGTGGAAACATCACGCCGTCTTGCACCGAGAAACTCAGCCCGTGGGCTTGTCCTGGCTCGTGATAGGGGTCTTGCCCGATAATCACTACCTTCACCTTGTCAAAGGGACACAGGTTGAAGGCGTTGAAGATCAGTTTGCCTGGCGGGTAGCACGTCGTCTGACGGTACTCCTGCCTCACTGAGGCAGTCAGCTGTTCGAAGTAGGGCTTTTCAAATTCCCCTTGTAGGTGTTCTTTCCACGTGGGTTCTATCTGTACGCTCATAGATTTTTTCAATTTGCTTGCAAAGTTACGTTTTTTTTCGTACTTTTGCAAGCATTAATTCATATAATGTCATCAAACGCTATGAATATCTTCTTTTGGAAACGGAAAAGTCAGAACCCATACCCTCGCTCTTTTGCCAGGCGGCTCACGTGGCGCATCATGATCACACTCTTCTTGGTCATGGGCTTCATCTCAATGATTATTGTGTTCATCAGCTGGGCAATAACGATTACAAGCATTACGGGAATCTGCGACCGACAGTTGGAGTATAAGGCGAAGAGCGTGGAGCAGGTGCTGACCGAGGTGTATGCGGCTACTGTGAATACGGTGCCCGACATCGTTGACAACCTGCATCGTCCGGAGCGTATAGAGGGCATTATGAAGCGTTTGGTGGAACTGAATCCCCATATCCGCAGTAGTGGCATCAGTTTCCGCGAGAACTATTATCCGCAGAAGGGTCGCTGGTTCTGCCCATACGCCCAGCGTAGCGACAGCGACAGTGTGGTGGTGATGCGACTCGTTGCCAGCAAGGATCATGACTATCTGAACGAGGCTTGGTTCCTGGAGGGCCTGAAGGCCAAGGAGGGCTATTGGGGCGATCCATTCTTCGACGGCCAAGACCACGAGACACCGCTGGTACCCCTGCTGATGCCTATCCGCGACGAGCGTGACAGTACGGTGGCGGTGCTGGGCGTCGACCTCTCGTTGGGACAACTGGCACAGGAGGTAACGAATATGTTCTTCGACGGCTATGGCGTTTCCGTTGACTTGGCTTCCGATCAGTTGTACTATTTCATTATCGATTCCACGGGCACCTTCTTGGTTCATCCTCAAGAGGAGCGTATCGTTCACCAGAACATCGCCAAGATGGCACAAGAGACTGCCGACATCTCAGATGACTATGCTGCCCGTGTGTTGCTGGAGCAGGGTCGCAGGATGGGTCATTTCATGACCGGCGAAAGGGGTGAAGACCTCACCATCAATGGCGAGAGGGTCATGATGAACTACACCACCCTCGAGCACACGCCCTGGAAGATGGTGATGGTGTTCCCCTTTATCATCCTGAAGGTGGTGAATTGGATAATAGGAGGCTTGCTGCTGTTCTTTATCCTGATAGGACTCCTCGTCGTGTTCTTTGCCGGTCGCCGTGGCATCAAGAAGGCTTCCCGTCCGCTGAAGCAGCTGGCTGTCTCTGCCAACGAGGTGGCAAAGGGCAACTTCGATACGAAATTGCCCGCCATCCGAAGCCGCGACGAGATCCACCTCTTGCGCGATTCGTTCGAGAATATGCAGCAGTCGTTGAGCCGTTATGTCATGGAACTGCAGGAGACGACGGCTCAGAAAGCCGCTTTCGAGAGCGAGATGAAGGTGGCCCACGACATCCAGATGTCGATGTTGCCCAAGACATTCCCGCCCTACCCGGAACGTGACGACCTCGACATCTTTGGATCGCTGACACCAGCCAAGGGTGTAGGTGGTGACCTGTTCGATTTCTATATCCGCGACGAACAGCTGTTCTTCTGTATCGGCGATGTGTCGGGAAAGGGCGTTCCTGCCTCCCTCTTCATGGCTGTTACGCGTTCCCTTTTCCGTAACATCTCCCAACATGTGGCTGAACCCTCTGAGATTGTCAATGCCTTAAATATGGCACAGTCAGAAGGTAACGATACCAATATGTTCGTCACCCTCTTTGTGGGTGTGCTCGACCTGACGACCGGCAAATTGCGCTACTGCAATGCCGGACATGATGCACCTCTGCTCATGGGGCAGGAGGTGAAGCTGCTGCCTTGCGACAGCAACCTGCCTATCGGTGTCATGGTCGACTTCTCTTTCGAGCAACAGGAGATTACGCTTGAACGGCCTACCACACTCTTCCTCTTCACTGACGGATTGAATGAGGCGGAGAACATCGATCATGGACAGTTTGGTGACGAACGCATCGAGAAGATTGCTGAGTCGATGGTTGCTGCTGGTCAAATCGAACCCACTCAGGTCATCAGACATATGACGGATGCCGTCCACACATTTGTCGGTACCGCCGAACAGAGCGACGACCTCACCATGCTGGCAATAGAATACAAAAAAGAAGGTTAACCACAACGGATTTCACGGATTAAACGGATTAAAGTCCAACTGATAATCAGCAACTTAGAAAATCCGTAAAATCCGTGAAATCCGTTGTTTTATAAATAAATCTTGTATAAGAGTCTTGCTTCCTCCTTATTTACCCTTTAGTCGGTAATCAGGTTCTCACCAGTCATGTCGGCGGGCTGTTCCAGTCCCATGATGTGCAGGATAGAGGGTGCGACGTCGGCCAGACGACCGTCCTTCACCGTGGCGCTGTTGTTGTTGGTCACGTAGATGAAGGGCACGGGGTTCAGGGAGTGAGCCGTGTTAGGCGTACCGTCAGCGTTGATGGCGTTATCGGCATTACCGTGGTCAGCAATGATGATGGCCTCGTAGTCGTTGGCCTTGGCAGCCTCAATCACCTCGCGCACGCAGTTGTCAACGGCCCATACGGCCTTGGCAATGGCGTTGTAGACACCGGTATGCCCCACCATGTCACCGTTGGCGAAGTTCACCACGATGAAGTCGTACTTAGCTTCGTTGATGGCAGCCACGAGCTTGTCCTTCACCTCGTAGGCGCTCATCTCGGGCTTCAGGTCGTAGGTAGCCACCTTCGGCGAGGGCACCAGGATACGGTCCTCACCCTCGTAGGGAGCCTCGCGGCCACCGTTGAAGAAGAACGTTACGTGTGCGTACTTCTCTGTCTCGGCGGTGTGCAGCTGCTTCTTGCCCTGCTTGCTCAGGTACTCGCCCAGCGTGTCCTCCACGTTCTCCTTGGGGAAGAGGATGTGCACGCCCTTGAAGTTGGCATCGTACGGCGTCATGCAGTAGTACTGCAGTCCGGGGATGGTCTTCATTCCCTGCTCCGGCATGTCTTCCTGCGTCAGGGCGATGGTCATCTCCTTGGCACGGTCGTTACGGAAGTTGATGAAGATCACCACGTCGCCCTCTTCGATGCAACCGTTTACCGATGCATTGTGGATAGGCTTGATAAACTCGTCGGTCACACCCTCGTCGTAGCTCTCCTGCATGGCAGCAACCATGTCGGTGGCCTGCTTACCTGTGCCGTTGACAATGAGGTCGTAACCCTCCTTCACACGCTCCCAGCGCTTGTCGCGGTCCATAGCGTAGAAACGGCCTACGATGCTGGCGATGGCGGCATCGTTGTCAGCGCATACCTTCGTCACCTGCTCAATAAAGCCCTTGCCGCTCTTGGGGTCGGTGTCACGACCGTCCATGTAGCAGTGAACAAACACCTGGTTCTTCAGGCCGTAGGCCTTGCCAATCTCTATTAATTTAAAGAGGTGGTCGAGGCTGGAGTGTACGCCACCGTCAGAGCAGAGGCCCATCAGGTGCAGCTTCTTTCCATTCTCCTTAGCATACGTGTAGGCAGCCTTTACCTGCGGGTTCTCCATGATTGAGCCGTCCTTGCAGGCGCGGTTAATCTTCACCAGGTCCTGGTACACGATGCGTCCGGCACCGATGTTCAGGTGACCTACCTCCGAGTTACCCATCTGTCCGTCGGGCAGTCCTACGTCCTCGCCCGAGGCTTGCAGCTGAGAGTGAGCTGATGTTGCTGTTAACAGATCGAGGTAAGGTGTGGGAGTATTGAAAATCACGT
>JAEEGI010004950.1_pt1 | contig 30854 bp, 30 predicted proteins | sample 8958751 | NCBI WGS metagenome assembly JAEEGI01 (sample SAMN16246545, study PRJNA631951) | gut metagenome | biome: gut microbiome; feature: rumen; material: KS-attached | host: Bos | place: Iran: Karaj | collected 2018-10 | reverse complement strand
AACAGCTGTCTTTCCTGGATGATGTGACATACCGCCCGATGATGGGCGAATTCATCATCTACTATAAAGGAAAGATAATCGGCGGTATCTATGACGATCGCTTTCTGGTGAAGCCGGTAAAGTCCGCAATAAAGATGATGCCGGAAGCCGAAAGACAGCTGCCTTACGAAGGGGCCAAAGAAATGCTGGCGGTAGACAACGTGGATGACAGGGAATTTCTGATGAAACTGCTGGAGGCGATGTATGACGAACTTCCTGCAGGAAAGAAAAAGAAGAAATAAATATTGAAGAATGGCACGGGGACGTGCTTTTCTTTTTGGTAAAATATTATTAAAGATGAAAATCGAAAAATACAGACATATCATCATCCTCAGGACCCTGATCAAGGCAAAGGAACCGGTCACAGCCAATACTCTGGCAAAGCTGACAAATTCTTCTCTGAGAACGATCAAAAGTGATATCGCTCATCTCAACGCCCTCTGTGACGAGGAAGGGATCGCCCGTATCCGTTCCTACAAGGCAAAGGGCTACAGGATCGATGTAAAGGACGAGGCAAAATATAAGGAATTTTCCGACAGTATCGATGTCCTTTCTTCGATGTATTACAGAAGAAGCGTCTTCTGCTGCCACCCGGGCTATGTGGATGCGGAATTGCTGACACTGACAACACTGTCGCTGGAAAGAGCGAAAGATGCGCAGATGATGATGTCGGAAAAAGTCATGAAATGGATCAAAGAAAACAATGTAGAGCTGATCACCTACAGGGAGCTGCCGAGATGATCATCTATTGCAAGAATATCGTTACCGAACAGGGTATCATTGACGGCTATCTGAATATTGAAGACGGAAAGATCAGCGATGTGATCAGAAAAGAAAGACTGGAAATGAGACCGGATCTGAATTACGGAGACAATGTCATCATCCCGGGTATTTTCGATACGCACAACCACGGATATAAAGGGTGGAATCCCGGAGAAAAAGAAAACGGTGTCAGACATGTAAGAGGCTATGTCAGGGCACTGGGCTCTGTCGCGGTCACTTCGATCTTCCCGACGGTGACGGACGAAGACGGTGCTTTCGCCAATGTTCTGGCTGTCATGAAGGAAGATCCCGACGGCGCAAGGATCATGGGCATCCATTCCGAAGGACCCTATCTCAACAGAGTCGGTGAGAAAGGTATCGATACCGGTCACCCCGACATCGACCTGGACGCGATTCAGAAGATGATCGATGACGGAGAAGGACAGCTCAGACTGCTGGCTCTGGCACCGGAACTTCCCTTAAGCAAGGAAGCGATCAGGCTCTTGAACAAGAACGGCGTGCGCGTTGCCTTCGCTCATTCCAATCAGACTTATGAAGAGGCGATGGAATCCTTCAAGGACGGCATCACGGTCATCACCCACACAGCCAACGTCATGTCCGGTCTGCATCACCGCAATATGGGCGGTCTGGGTGCAGCGTTACTCAATGACGATGTCTACAACGAACTGATCTGCGACGGTCTGCACGTGAGAAACGAGATGATCGAGATCATCATGCGAGTCAAGAAAGATCCCTTCCGCAAGATCATGATGATATCCGACAACGTCCATTTAGGCGGTCTCAAACCCGGAAGATACAACGGCGTCTTCGGTGTCTGCAACATCACCGAGGAAGGCTTCTCCCTCACCGATACCGGCAGACTGGCAGGCAGCGCCAAACCGGTCTTATTCGGTATGAAGAATCTGGTTCAGAATATGGGCATTCCTCTGGAGAAGGTCTGCGTCATGGCATCACTGAACCCGGCCGAAGTCTACGGTTTTGCGGATCACAAGGGTTCTCTGCGTGTCGGAAAGGATGCGGACTTTGCGGTCATTGATAAAGACTTCAACTGTCTGTATACTTACAGAGAGGGAAGGAAGATCTTCGATCATGAAACGGACGGCGATCTTCTCAATCCCGATGCCGAATCATACAGGATCGGCTGAAAGGAACGAATATGGATCCTAAACTGATGATCGCTATGATCGCTGTGGTATTTGTCGCCGACTTCGGTCTGCAGTTTTATCAGCGGAAAAAGAGAAACAAGACACTGGAAAGACTCACCGATCTGCTGGCACAGAAAGATTTCGCAGCTTTCGATGAACTCGTGGATGCACCGGAGACAAGGAAGCAGTTCCCGATCTACAATCTGAATTTCCTGAAACTGAATGAGGCTTTCCTGAAAGAAGACAAAAAACAGATCCGGAAGGCTTTTGAAAGTTTCAACGGTCTGCGCATGAACAAGCTGCAGAAGGAAGCTCTGTACAAGAGAGGTTTCTATTATTTCCTTTCCGAAGAGGACAAGGAAAACACAAGAGTCTACTATGACCTGCTGAAGGATTTGAATATCCGCGATCAGGAAACGCTCGATGTCATGTATGACACCTACATCCTGAAGGGGTACAAGTACCTGGATCAGATCCAGAAGCAGTGCGATGAGGCTGAAGGAGACGGCAAGATGGCTTTCTATGCCCTGCTGTCGGACATGTATCACAACAAGGGAGATGAAGACAAGGCCAGGGAATATGAGAATCTGATCGCTGATATCGGCGAAGAGATCAAGGAAAAAACCGAATAGAAACAAAAGTAAAAGAGCTCTCTGACAGATCCGTTTGTCAGAGAGTTTTCTTTTTGGGATAATCAAGGTATCCGGAGGACAGTCATGAAATTCAATCAGCTGATGCATATTGCATTTTTCACAAAACAGATGGATGAGATGATCGATTTCTACTGCAACAGACTCGGCTGCAGGAAAAAGATACTCGTCAGAAACAAGTCATATAAAGGAAGAGCAGACAGACCGAAGATGGCGGCTCTGGCGGAAAGCGATCCGGAAGGGATCTTCAATGTCTACATTGAGATAGCAGACGGACAGTTCATCGAGCTCTTCCCGGCACAGGAGGATCAGGCAGAGGATGTCGGATGGAATCAGAGACTGGGATATTCTCATTTTTCCCTGACGGTCGATGACATCTTTGAGACGAAAAAAGAATTGGAAGAAAAAGGTCTCATCCCAGATACACAGCCTTCCAAAGGACCGTCTGAGACCTGGCAGATGTGGTTCCATGATCCGGACGGAAACAGGTTTGAGATCATGCAGTATACGGAAGATTCCTATCAGCTGAAGGGGCATATCGGCTGAATGAGCAGGATCAGACTGGTGATCTTCGACATGGACGGTCTGATGATCGATTCGGAAAGAGTCTATGTGAAGTGTGCAGAAAGAGTACTGAAGAAATACGGGATCAGATCCTGCGATTTTATCATGGAAACGATCGGTGTGAACTGGGTCAGGACAGAAGAGATCTATCACGAATGCTGTCCTCAACTGGATTATCCGGCGTATCAGAAAGACCTGAGGACAGAAGTGCAGAATTATCTGAAGCAGCATCCGTTCAAAGTGAAAAAAGGATTAAGAAAACTGCTGAACTATCTGAAAAAAGAGAAGATCCTGATGGCGGTTGCGACTTCGACCGACCGGGACCGGGCGCAGCAGAGGCTGGATGATGTGAAGATATCTGATTATTTCGATTACATGATCTGCGGCAACGATCTTTATGAAAGCAAGCCTTCCCCGCAGATCTATCTGAAGGTGCTTGAACACTTCAATATCGATAAAGAGGATGCGCTGGTCTTTGAGGACAGCAGGAACGGGCTGCTTTCGGCATACAACGCCGGCATCAGATGCGTGGTCGTGCCCGATATCTGCATCATTGAAGAGGAAACTTTAAAGAAAGCTTACCGGGTCATCCCCGATCTGGCCAAAGGCATTGAACTGATCCGGGAAGTTTCCTGAAAAAGAAGCGGAAAAGCAAATTTCGGGTGATTGGGATCAGGATGCGTATGGTAAAATAAAGACAGATGAACTGGATGAAGAGGCCGGGAGAGATTTCATCGATGAAACACCGAAGGGGAGCAAACTCTCAGGTAAAAGGACCGGTCTTGGACAGACTCTGGAGAGCAATATACATGCACCGAAGAAGCAATCCTCATAAGGGAGAATCTTTCAGGTTAAGAAACAGAGACGGAGTTTTTGCCGTTTCTTTTTGTTAAGGAGGAGAAAAATGGAACTGAAGACACCTTTGTATGATGCCCACGTAAAGCTGGGAGGCAGGATCGTGCCGTTTGCCGGTTATCTGCTGCCTGTGCAGTATGAGGGCGTGATCGCCGAACACATGGCGGTCAGAGAGAAAGCCGGACTGTTTGATGTGTCGCACATGGGCGAGATCACATTCAAAGGCAAGGGAGCGCTCGCTTCCCTCAATCACCTTTTGACCAATGATTTCACCAACATGCCTTTAGGCAAGGTGCGTTATGCCGTTATGTGCTACGAAGACGGCGGCACCGTCGATGATCTGCTGGTCTACAAGTTCGGCGAGGAAGACTACTATATCGTCGTCAACGCATCCAACAGGCACAAGGACTTTGAGCACATGAAGAAGAATATCCTTCCGGATACGGAAATTGAGGATATCTCCGATTCCGTTGCCCAGGTCGCCTTACAGGGTCCCAAGGCAAGAGACATCATGCTGAAGCTGATGAAGGAAGAGGATATTCCCGAGAAGTACTACACAGCCAAGAGAGATGTCGACATCGCCGGCATGAATTGCCTGATCTCTTACACGGGCTATACCGGTGAAGCAGGCTATGAGATCTACACGGCCAACGAAAATGCTGAAAAGCTGTGGAATACGATCCTGGAAGCAGGCGAAGAATTCGGTCTGATCCCCTGCGGACTTGGTGCCAGAGATACGCTCAGACTGGAAGCATCCATGCCCTTGTACGGACATGAGATGGATGAGACCATCACACCGCTGGAGACCGGTCTTGATTTCGGTGTCAAGATGAACAAGGAAGAGTTCATCGGCAAGAAGGCCATGGAAGAAAAAGGCGAACCGAAGATCTGCCGTGTCGGATTGAGGATCATAGACAAGGGCGTCCTGAGAGAACACCAGGATGTCTATGTCGGCGATGAGAAGATCGGCCATACCAGCAGCGGGACCTTCTCACCGTTACTGAAGACTTCGATCGCCATGGCACTGATCGATAAAAAGTATGCGGATATCGGCACTGTCGTTGAGGTCGATGTCAGAGGAAGAAGACTGAAGGCAGAAGTCGTTGAAATACCTTTCTACAGCAGGAAAAGATAAACACAAGGAGGAAATGAAAGATGTTTAAAAATCCGGAAGAACTGAAGTACACAAAAACACACGAATGGGTCAAAGAGGAAGACGGTCTTTATGTCGTCGGTCTGACTGACTTTGCACAGGATGCACTGGGCGATATCGTATTCGTCAATCTGCCAAGTGTCGGCGATCCTGTCACAGCCGGAGAGGCTTTCTCCGATGTCGAGTCTGTTAAGGCAGTCAGCGATGTTTTCTCACCGGTCACAGGTGTCGTAGCTGAAGTCAATGAAGCGATCGTTGATGATCCGGCTTTAGTCAACAGCGACTGCTACGGTTCATGGCTGATCAAGGTAGCCGATGTTACCGGTACCGAAGAGCTGCTGGACGCAAAGGCATACGAAGAAGTCTGCGCAAACGAGGCCTAGTCATGGGCAGATATATTCCTGAAACATTCAGTGAACAGGAAGCCATGTTAAAGGACATCGGTTATTCATCGATCGATGACCTTTATTCCATGGTCCCTGAGAAAGTCAGACTGAAAGGGCTGAACATTCCCGAAGGCAAATCGGAAATGGAAGTCCTGGAAGATATGAAGGAGATCGCCGATCATAACACGGTATTCAGATCGATCTTCCGCGGTGCCGGTGTCTATGCCCATCATATCCCGGCGATCGTGAAGACGATCACTTCCAAGGAAGAGTTCGTGACGGCTTATACGCCGTATCAGGCCGAGATCTCTCAGGGTGTCCTGCAGTCCATTTTTGAATATCAGACACAGATCTGCGAACTGACAGGTCAGGATGTCTCGAATGCGAGCGTCTATGACGGTGCTGTCGCAGCAGCGGAAGCGATCTTCATGACGCTGGAAAGAAACAAAGATGAGATCCTGGTCTCTGATACGATCGATCCGGAGACGCTGGCTGTCATCAGGACGTACTGCGAAAGCAGAAGCGTCAAGGTCACCTTATTACAGAACAAGGATCATCTCACAGACATCGAAGAAGTGAAGAAGAATCTGAATGAAAGGACCGCCGGTCTTTACATCGAGAGTCCTAACTTCTACGGTCTTATCGAGGATGTCGAAGCCTTTGCGGCACTGATGCATGAAAACAAGGCCAGGATCATCGAAGGATGCGATCCTGTATCCCTGGCTTTATACAAAGCACCGGGTGAGATGGATGTCGATATCGCTGTCGGTGAAGGCCAGCAGCTGGGTCTGCCGATGGGATTCGGCGGTCCGTATCTGGGCTTCATGAGCTGCAAGAAAGAACTGATGAGAAAACTGCCGGGCAGGATCGTCGGTGAGACGACTGACCACGAAGGCAGAAGGGCTTTCGTTCTGACACTGCAGGCAAGAGAGCAGCACATCCGTCGTGAGAAAGCTTCCAGCAATATCTGTTCCAATGAGGCTTTATGTGCCATGACGGCTTCCGTCTATCTGGCAGCCATGGGTCCCAGAGGTATGGAAAAGCTGGCTTTGAGCTGCTACAGCAATGCCCACTATCTGGCAGAGAAACTGAATGAGCTCGGATTCAGGAGAACCGATGAAGGCGAATTCTTTGATGAGTTCCTGACCTCTTCTCCTGTCGATCCGTTTGTTCTGGAAGAGAAACTGGCTGAAAAGAAGATCCTTTCCGGTCTGCCTGTCAAAGAGGGGATCCTGTGGTGTGCGACCGAACTCAATACCAGAGAAAAGATCGATGAACTGATCGCTGCGATCAGGGAGGTGATGTAATGAAGCTTTTATTTGAAAGAAGTGTCAAGGGAAGAGGAAGCGATATCCTTCCCGATATCACGACCGGAACTTACAAGCCTGAAGGAAAGTATCTGCGTCAGAGCAGGATGCATCTGCCGGAGATCTCCGAAGTCGATCTGGGCAGACACTACACACAGCTGATGAAGCAGACCCACGGTGTCAATGACGGTTTCTATCCGCTGGGTTCCTGCACGATGAAATACAATCCGCGTGTCGATGAAGAGACAGCTTCGCTTCCTTCCTTCACGCAGATCCATCCTCTGCAGCCGCTCAGCACGGTGCAGGGCTGCATGGAAGTTTTATACAAAGCCGAGAAGCTCTTGTGTGAGATCACAGGCATGGATGCGATGACGTTCGAACCGGCAGCCGGTGCTCATGGCGAGTACACGGGCCTGCTGCTGATCAGAAAGTACCATCAGGACAGAAACGACAGCGAACGCGTCAACATCATCGTTCCGGATTCCGCACACGGCACGAATCCTGCTTCGGCAGCGATGGCCGGCTTCAAGGTCGTCAACATTCCTTCCAATGACAGGGGCGGTGTCGATCTCGATGCTCTGAGAGCGGCGGTCGGAAAAGACACAGCCGGACTGATGTTGACGAATCCGAATACCTTAGGTCTTTTCGACCCGAACATTCTGGAGATTACCAAGATCGTCCATGAGGCGGGCGGCTTATGTTACTACGACGGAGCCAATCTGAATGCGATCATGGGCCGTGTCAGACCGGGCGACATGGGCTTTGACTGTGTCCACCTGAATCTGCACAAGACCTTCGCGACACCTCACGGCGGCGGCGGCCCGGGTTCCGGACCTGTCGGATGCAAGGATTTCTTAAAGAAATTCCTGCCCTGCCATATGGTCGAGGAAAGAGATGAGTTCTATTATTTCGCCGATCCGGAAAAATCGATGGGTCAGGTCAGAAGCTTCTACGGCAACTTCCTTGTCGTCGTCAAGGCCCTGACTTACATCCTGACGTTAGGAAAGAAGGGTATCCCTGAGGCTTCCGGCAAGGCGGTACTCAACGCCAACTACATGATGCATCAGCTCAAGGATCATTACCATGTGGCTTATGATCAGATCTGCATGCATGAATTCGTACTGGGACTGGATGATCTCAAGAAGGAGACCGGTGTTTCCGCCATGGATATCGCCAAGGGATCCCTGGATTACGGCATCCATCCTCCTACAATGTACTTCCCGCTGATCGTACATGAGGCTCTGATGTTTGAACCGGCAGAGACCGAAAGCAGAGAGACGATCGATGAAGCTGTGAAGATCTATCTGGATCTCTATGAAAAGGCACACAGTGATCCGGAATATCTGCACAACGCACCGCATCACTGCCCGATCGGCAGGCCTGATGACGTCAAGGCTGCCAGAGAACCGGTCCTCAAATACGAATTTAATGATTAAACTTTACGCTGCAGCGTCCGATCGTTTCGATGTCTATTACAATCAGGCCCTGGAGAAGTATCTGCTGGATCAGGTAAAAAAGGATGAAGTCATCCTCTACCTGTGGCGCAATGACAGGACCGTTGTGATCGGAAAGAACCAGGACGCTTACAGCGAATGTAAAACGGAAACATTATCTGCAGACGGCGGCTTCCTTGCCCGGAGGATTTCGGGCGGAGGCGCCGTCTATCATGATAAAGGGAATCTGAACTTCACCTTTATCTGTAAGAGAGATCTTTTTGACATCTCCAGGCAGGATCAGATCATCCTGAATGCCCTGAATCATCTGGACATCCATGCCGAGAAAAACGGCAGAAACGATCTGGTGATCGAAGGCCGGAAGTTCTCCGGGCATGCTTATTACCGGGGAAAAGAAAACTGCTTCCATCACGGAACGATCATGCTGGAAGTGAATGAAGAAGCTCTGGAGAGATATCTGAAGGTTTCCCTGGCGAAACTGCATTCCAAGGCAGTGAAGTCGGTGCGTTCCAGAGTGATCAATCTGAAGCAGGTGAAGGAAGATCTTGATCTGAATATGCTTCAAAAAGCGCTGATCGTTTCCTTTGAAGAGATGTATCAGAATAAAGCGGAGGCTTGTCCTGTCGATGAAGCAGCGGTAATGAAAGAAAGGGATTTCTTTTCATCGGAAGAATGGATCTATGGTCCTTCAGTGAATCTGAAATTCCGGAAAGAAGCCCGTTTTGACTGGGGAACGGTCAGGATCCTCTATGATCTTGAAGATGACAGGATCAGTGATCTGAAGATCTACACGGATGCGATGGATCACGATCTTGCAAAAGATCTGGAAGAAAGACTGATCGGAACCAAACTGAGTGAACTGATGCTCTCCGATGATGAGACAGGAGATGTGATCAGGCTCTTGAAAGAGGAAGAATATGAGATATGATGTGATGATCATCGGCGGCGGACCGGGCGGTTACACTGCTGCCAACAAGGCTGCAAGAAGCGGCTTACAGACGATCCTGTTTGAAAAGGACAAGATCGGCGGTACCTGCCTCAACAGGGGCTGTATCCCGATGAAGGCACTGATCCAGTCAGCCCATGTCTACAAAGACGCAAAGGACGGAGAACTGTTCGGTGTCGTTGCGCCAGACGCAAATCTTGATTATGACAAAGTCAGGGAAAGAAGAGACTACGTTGTCTCAACTTTAAGAGGCGGCATCGAGAAATCGTTAAAAGCCAATAAGGTAGAAGTGGTAAACGGTTTTGCGAAGATCGTTGATAAAGACAAGGTCTCCTGTAACGGCGAGATCTATGAAGGCGATCACATCATCATCGCTGCCGGATCGATTCCGGCGATCCCGCCGATCGAAGGAAAGGAATACGCGATCACTTCAGATGATGTGCTGGAGAAAGATCATCAGCTGAAGGATTCGATGATCATCATCGGCGGCGGTGTCATCGGCTGTGAGATCGCTGATGCGCTCAACAGTTTCGGTGTCAAGGTCACCGTCATTGAGATGGCTGACCGTCTCTTACCTACACTGGATAAGGAACTGGGCACCAGACTGAACATGTTTTTCAAGAGGAAAGGCATCGAAGTCATCTGTTCGGCTGCCGTGAAGAAGATCAATGAGGATCACAGCGTCGAGTATACCGACAAGAAGGGCGAGGAACAGATCGCCAAAGCGGATGAAGTCCTGATCGCGACCGGACGAAGAGCAAATATATCCGGTCTTGTGGATGAGGACTTTGCCTTGGAAACAGGAAGAGGCATCGTTGCGGATGAAGAGGGAAAGACGAATGTCGAAAACATCTTCGTCATCGGCGACGCAAAGCAGGGAAACATCCAGCTGGCTCATGTGGCAGAAGCCCAGGGTGAAAATATCATCGACCTGATCCTGAATAAGGAAGCTTCCATCGATATGAGTGTCATCCCCAGCGGTGTCTATACCGATCCGGAGATCGCAAGCGTGGGCATCAGCGAGGAAGAACTCAAGGAAAAAGGTGTTGTATATCAGGCAAAGAAATTCCTGACCGGCGCCAACGGCAAGTGTCTGATCGAAAACAGCGAAAGCGGTTTTGTGAAAGTGGTGACCGTTGATGACGTGATCGTCGGCGGATCGATCATCACGCCGCATGCGACGGAGCTGATCGGTGAACTGGCGATCGCTGTAGAGAAGAAGATGAAAGCGGAGGACTTCGCAAAAGTCATCCATCCCCATCCCACGATCTCAGAGATGATCTGGGATGTCGTCAAATAAGAAATAATAAAAAAACAGGGCTTCCAAACGGAAGTCCTGTTTTCATTATGTCTTTTTTATTTGAGCGCTTCGAAGGCCTGTTCGAAGTCGGCGATCAGATCCTTGACGTCTTCGCATCCGACCGACAGACGGATCAGGTTGTTGTAGGCTGTCTTCGGGAACATGAGTGTGACGACATCGCCGAGGCTTGTTGCGACCGGCGGGATCTTTGTGGCATCGGCGAACTTGCACATCTCTTCATGACCGCCCTTGAGGTGGACACACAGCATGCCGCCGTAGATGCCGTTCCAGAAGATCTTCTTTGCCAGTTCATGCTGGCCATGGCTTTCCAGTCCCGGATAAGTGACAAAGTCGACTTCAGGTCTCTGCTCGAACCACTTTGCCAGGGTCATGGCGTTTTCCGACTGTTGTCTGACTCTTAAAGGCATCGTACGGATGGAACGCAGTACCAGCCAGGCGTTGAACGGAGAGATGTGGGATCCAAGATTGTCATAGTAGTAACGGACTCTGTCCATGTCTTTCTTGGATCCGGCGACGATACCGACAAGAGCATCGCCGTGTCCGGAATAGTATTTGGTTCCGGAATGAACGACGATATCGGCACCCCAGTCAAGCGGTCTCATGACGACCGGTGAAAGGAAGGTGTTATCGACAATGAACTTGCATCCGTGCTTATGGGCGATCTCGGCGATCTTGGGCAGATCGGCAAGTTTCAGCTGCGGATTGGACAGTGCTTCCAGGTAAACGACTTTGGTATTGGGCTTCATGGCCTTTTCGACGTTTTCAACATCCAGTACTTCGACGCGGCAGGTTTCGATGCCTTTAGCCGGCAGGATGTCCGCAAACATGGAAGAGGTGCACATGAAAGTATCATCCGAGCAGATGACATGGTCTCCGGCATCCAGGAAGGACAGCAATGCATTGGAAATGGCTGCCATGCCGCAGGCAGTGATGACTGCGTCCTCAGCGTTTTCCAGAGAGGCAACTTTCTTCTCCAGCGCATTGGTCGTCGGATTGGTCGTACGGGAATAGATGTAGATGTCGGGTGCCCATTGTGCGCCTAATGCCAGCATCTCATCGTACTGTTCGGCGGTCTCATAGCCGTAGGTGGACGTCTCGTAGATCGGTGTATTCAGAGCTCTGGTTACGGGATCTGGTTCTTCTCCGAATTTGATGGCTCTGGTCGCAAATTCCATCTTGGAATAATCGGTTTCGTATCTGCTCATGATTTTTCTCCTTTTTCTACTTTCATTATAGATTATGAAGAGGTTTTTCTTATAATGAAAATATAAAGTGAGGAACACATCATGAAAACAGAATGGTACAAGGAAGCGGTCGTTTACCAGGTCTATCCTTTCAGTTTCAAAGACAGCAACAATGACGGCTGGGGCGATATCCCCGGCATCATTTCAAAGCTCGACTATATCAGGGATCTCGGAGTCAATGCGATCTGGTTTTCGCCGTTATATCGTTCACCCGATTATGACTACGGCTATGACATCAGCGATTATGAAGATATCGATGAGAAGTTCGGCACCATGGAGGATTTTGATGAACTGCTGAGGCTGTGTCATGAAAAAGGCATGAGAGTCATCATGGACATGGTCCTGAATCATACCTCCATCGAACACCCCTGGTTCAGGGAAGCGATATCGGATCCGGATTCTCCATACCGTGATTACTACATCATCCGCAAGGGCAGATATGAGAACGGCAAGCTGCTTCCGCCTTCCAACTGGGCATCCACCTTTACCGGCAGCGCCTGGGAGAGGATCGGAGAAACGGATGAATTCTATCTGCATCTGTTCTGCGTGGAACAGGCCGATCTCAACTGGGAGAATCCCAAGGTCAGGGAAGAGATCATCTCCATCCTGAACTTCTGGCTGGACAAGGGTGTGGACGGTTTCCGTTTCGATGTGTTCAATATGTTCTCGAAGGTATACCCGATTGAGGATGATACCGGCAAGGATTTCCAGAAGGGTGCGAAGTATTTCATTGACGGCCCCAGGATGCATGAATTCCTGAAGGAGCTCAACGAAAGATCGCTTTCGCTGTATGACAGTTATACAGTCGGTGAATCCTATCATCCTTCACCGGAAAATGCCTATGAATATGTCAGAAAAAGCAATCACGAGCTTGACTCGATCTTCAATTTCGCGCATCTGGATTCCGATAATATCGGCGGCATGAAGTTCTTCAAAAAGCCGTTTGATGTTCTGCAGTTCAAGGACGGGCTGTTACAGCCGCAGATCACCTACTACAAAGACGGCTGGAACACACTGGTACTTGAGAATCATGACAACCCAAGGAGCCTGAACCGTTTCTCGCTTGACAGCAGGCATTACCGCTATGAGGCAGCGACCTTCCTGGCGACGATCACTTTCATGGGCTTCGGCATTCCTTTCATCTACATGGGCGAAGAGATCGGCACGACCAACACCGACTTTAAGAACATCGATGAGATGAAGGATCCGGTCTCTCATTTCGTCTATGATCTGATGTCCGGCTACGGAATGCCTAAGAAACTGGCTTTCTCTTTCATCAGGTACGGCGCCAGAGACCACGCCCGTACGCCGATGCAGTGGGATGATTCGATCAACGGCGGTTTCAATGAGGGAGAAAAACCCTGGCAATGTGTCAATGAAAAATACAAGGACATCAACGTGAAGAAGGATCTGGCATCCGACCGTTCCATTTACCGTTATTATCAGAAACTGCTGAAGATCAAGAAGGAGAATCAGACAGCGATCTACGGTGAAACGAAAGAGTATGATCACGAAAACAGAAAGGTCATCGCCTACAGCAGGGAATATGAGGGAAAGAAGCTGTTTGTCTTAGGCAATTTCAGAAAGAAGAACGTCACCTATGAAATGCCTCAGGAATTTGCGGACGCCGAAGTCCTCATCAGTAACTATGAAGACATTCAGAAAGACGGTTCAAAGATCACCCTGAAGCCTTATCAGGCAATCGTCTGGGAGAACTAAGATGAAGAAAGTATACGTACAGGCAGATATTATAAGAGAGAAGAAAAAAGAACTGGAAGCGATATCCGATCAGTATGAATTTGTCTTTGAAGAATACAAAGATGCCAATATCATTATCGGTAATGTTCCTGCACTGAGACTGAAGGAATTTGAAAAATTGGAGTGGATACAGACGGCTTCGGTGGGTGTTGAAAAATACATCAGACCCGGCATCCTGAAGGAAGATGTCATCCTGACCAATGCAGTGGGTGTTCATTCCAAGGAAGTCGCAGAACATATCTTTGCGATGATCATGAATCTGATCAGGAAGTTTTATCTCTACCGCGACAACCAGAGAGACCATTTATGGAAAGATGAAGGAACGATCAAGGAGCTGACGAAACTGAAAGTGGCGATCGTCGGTTTCGGTTCGATCGGCATCGAACTCGCAAAACTGCTCAAGGGACTGGGGATCTATGTTATCGGTGTCAAAAGGACGATAGGTGAAAAACCGGACTGTGTCGATGAACTTTATTCAAATAAGGACATGGCTCAGGCGATCGGCGATGTCGATGTGGTCGCCTGTGTGCTGCCCGGCAATAAAGAGAATTATCATCTGTTTACGGCCGATACGTTCAGGATGATGAGACCGGATACGGTCTTCATCAACGCCGGAAGAGGAAATCTCTTCTCTGAGGAAACACTGAAGGAAGTCCTGGATCAGAAGATCATTGCCGCCCTTGCCCTGGATGTTTTTGAAAAAGAGCCTTTGGGAAAAGAAAGCGATCTCTGGGATTATCCCAATCTGATTATCACACCGCATGCGGCAGGTTCCTATAAACTGGCCAGCGCCAGAGGGCAGTTCTATGAACTGGTAGAGGAGAATCTGAGAAGATATATCAGCGGACAGGAACTTCTGCATATCGTAAAAGAAAGAGAATCATAAAAATATTCACAGAAATACTTGACGGTCATATGAACCTCTTATATAATCAAGGTACATTGAGGGAGTAACATCCTTTTACGGAAGAAAAGCCGTCAGGACGATCTATTCCGATCCGGCTCACTTTAAACAGTAAGACTCATGTGGTTTATTCTGCATGAGTCTTTTCATATACAGGATCATGCGGAAGGAATGATAAAGGAGGAAAAACAATCATGAAAAACATTATTTATCTTGTGATTCCTGCTGCGATGCTGATCGGATTTCTGATCTTTATCCTGTCAGGCTATGTGAAAGCATCCCCGGATGTGGCGATCATCGTTTCCGGTCTGAAGAAGACCCCGAAAGTGCTGATCGGACGCGCCGGATTCAAGCTTCCTTTTTTAGAGAAAGTCGATCATCTGCATCTGGGACAGATCTCTGTCGATATCAAGACCGATACTTATATCCCGACAAACGATTTCATCAATGTCAAAGTCGATGCGATCGCCAAAGTCAGAGTCGATACTTCTCCGGAAGGGATGCTGAAGGCGGAAAGAAACTTCTTAAACAAAGAGCCTGAGGATATCGCTCTGGAACTGCAGGATTCCCTGCAGGGCAACATGCGTGAGATCATCGGTACGCTGGATCTCAAGACGATCAATACCGACCGCGATTCCTTCTCCGATCAGGTGATGGCGAAGGCCAGCAAGGATATGGAGAAACTGGGTATCGAGATCCTCTCCTGCAACATCCAGAACGTCATCGATGAAAACGGACTGATCAATGATCTGGGTATGGACAATACTTCCAAGATCAAGAAAGATGCGCAGATCGCCAAGGCCGAGGCCGACAGAGATGTCGCCATCGCCAAAGCCAAGGCTGACAAGGCAGCGAATGATGCCCGAGTCGATGCGGAGACTCAGATCGCTCAGAGAAACAATGAGCTGGCAATCAGACAGGCGGAACTGAAACTGGAATCCGACAAAAAGATCGCCATGGCCGATGCGGCTTATGAGATCCAGAAACAGGAACAGGAAAAAAGCATTCAGACAGCGACTGTCAATGCGCAGATTGCCAGGGCTGAAAGGCAGGCGGAACTGAAAAAGAAGGAAGTCGAAGTCCGCGAACAGGAACTGACAGCTTCCATTGAGAAACAGGCCGATGCCAACAGGTATGCCAGCGAACAGGAGGCGGAAGCCAATCTGATCAGACTGAGAAAGGAGGCTGAAGCCAAAAAATATCTGGCACAGATGGAGGCAGAAGCCATTGAGGCCAAAGGCAAGGCAGAAGCGGAAGCGATCAGACAGAAAGGTATCGCTGAAGCCGAAGCTATGGAAAAGAAGGCTGAAGCTTATCAGAAATACAACGGCGCCGCCATGGCTGAAATGATGATCAAGATCATGCCTGAACTGGCTGCGCAGATCGCAAAGCCCATCAGTGCCATTGATAAGGTAACGATCTATGATTCCGGAAACGGCGAAAGCGGCGTGTCACAGGTCTCAGGCAACATGCCTGTCATCATGAAACAGGTATTCGATACGATGTCTGAAGCGACAGGTGTTGATCTGAAAGAGATCATGAAAGCCAATACATATGATGCCAAGGTCAACAAAAACATCAATGTGACAGGCTTAGACAGCACAGCCATCAAGGAATAAGCTGAAAAAGCGGTGTTTCATTGCGGTGGAACACCGCTTTATCATGATTGACGAAGCGTTGATAGGAAATATCGGTCAACTGTGATATCGTGCAGATAGAAGGAGGAAGAAACATGGACAGCGTAAAGACAGGTGAACTGATCAAGGAAATACGTACTGAAAGAGGTTTGAAACAGAAGGATCTGGCAGAAAAGGTCTTTGTTTCGGCGGCGGCTGTATCCAAATGGGAGAACGGACACGGCTTCCCGGATGTCTCTGTTCTTCCTGACCTGTGCGAGGTTCTGGATCTTTCGATCGAGGAACTGATGAAGGGGGAAAGAAACACCATGGAAGATGATAAAAACGACGTTGTGAGCGACGTCGTGAAGATTGCCGGCATTCAGCAGAGAAAACATAAGAAGATCATACAGATCTTATCTATTCTTCTGCTTCTGGCAGTGATCGCAGGACTCTTACATGGCTTTTCCACCTATCTGCATGAAAAGACAGTCTATATCCCTTACAAAGGCGGAACCTTCGATGAACTCAACATGTATATCCAGAACAATGCCGATGTGCCCACCTTGTTCTATAAAGGGAAAGAGTTTGGAAACATCCAGGACTTCCTGATCACGGTGAATGATGCGGATCAGGATGAATATCTGATCATCGCGATCGAATCGAATGCCTGGAACGAATATTTCGGTGATGATGAATGGAAACAGTATTCTTTTACCTCAATTAACGACTATAGTTCTTCCCGCCGGGGAAAGAAATTCGATCCCCAGTCGTTTAAAGGTGTCTATCTGTATGAAGGCGATCTTTATGAGTTCATATTTCAGTGTCATGACTTCACAAAAAGACAGACAGCAATGCTTCTGAATCGCTGCACTTATGTTCCGTATTCTCAGGAGCTGAGATAGATCATCACCGATATCACTGACTGAAGAAACTCCATGAAAGTGGAGTTTTTTTGATATGAATGAATCAAAAACAAAAAAAGAAAAACGTATAATAAAAGTGTAGGTATGTATTTATAATCTATAGAACGGAGGCAGTATGGACGTAATCGGTATGTCTATCAAAAGCAGGGCTACGGGCAGTTCCGGCATCATTACAGGAATCGCCAAGAATAAACTGTCTGTCAGCTTTCAGTATTCAGGCAGTGTTGATCTGCCTTTGGCGAAGTATGATCAGCTGCTGGAAGTATCAGATGATGTGAGACAGGGGATCGAGGAATTCAGGGAATCCCTGAAGAAACCCCGGAAAGTGAAGGAGGAAGTTCCCGCAGAGGAAACGAAGGAAGAGGAAGAGAGTGAACTTTAGACCGGAAAAGAAACTGGGCTTCGGCCTGATGCGTCTGCCGCAGACCGACCCGAACGATTCAGGCAGTATTGATATCGAACAGTTGAAGAAGATGGTCGACCTGTTCATAGAAAGAGGATTTACTTATTTTGATACAGCGTGGATGTATAACGCTTTTAAAAGCGAAAATGCTGTCAGGGAAGTTCTGACAAGCCGTCATCCGCGTGAGACTTTTACGCTGGCGACCAAACTCCATGCGGGTTTCATTGAGACGTTGGAAGACAGAGACAGGATCTTCAACGCCCAGCTGGAGAAGACCGGCGCCGCTTATTTTGATTATTATCTGATCCACGGCATCGAAGGTCCGATGCTGGAGAAGTACGAGAGACTGGAGTGTTTCGACTGGCTTTTAAAGAAGAAGGAAGAAGGTCTGGTCAGACACTGCGGTTTTTCTTTCCATGATAAACCGGAACTGCTGGACAGGATATTGACCGATCATCCGCAGATGGAATTCGTGCAGCTGCAGATCAATTATCTGGACTGGGAGAGCGAATGGATACAGTCGAGAAAATGTTACGAAACAGCTGTGAAACACGGCAAGCCTGTCGTCGTCATGGAACCGGTCAAGGGCGGGACCCTGGCAAGAGTACCTGCCGAGGCGGAAGATCTGTTCAGAGAGAAGGAGCCCGGTATGTCGATTCCGAGCTGGGCGATCCGTTTTGTCGCTTCTCTTGATAACGTCATGGTCGTGCTTTCAGGCATGTCGTCTGTGGAACAGCTGGATGACAACACTTCCTACATGAAGGATTTCAGACCTCTGAACGAGGAAGAAAAAGAGATTTGTTTCAAAGCGGCGGAGATCATCAACTCGCAGATCGCCGTGCCGTGCACCGGCTGCCGTTATTGTACGGAAGGCTGTCCGATGCATATCTGCATCCCGGATTATTTCTCCCTGTACAACGAGGATATGCGTGAGGATCTGGAACATAAGGGCTGGACCATCAACTTCTCCAATTATCACAACCTGAACAGGGAGTTCGGCAAGGCGTCCGACTGTATCGAATGCGGTCAGTGCGAAGGAGTCTGTCCCCAGCATCTGCCTATCATCGATCTGCTTAAGGATGTGAAACGGCATTTCGAACATTGATGTTGAATGTATTAAAAATAGATCGGAATTATCAAGAGATCGATCAGATCCACACAATGTATAACGGATCCTTTCCGGATGATGAAAGGGTCCCTTTTGATATACTGCTCAAGACGATCGGCAAAGACCGGGACATGTGTGCCGTCTGCGATAATGAAAAACTGATCGGAATGTATTATCTGATGCATGATGAGGATCTGGTCTATCTGGCTTATGTCTGTGTGAAAGAGGAAGAAAGAGGAAAGGGTTACGGTTCTTTGATTTTAGAGAAGATCGCTGAAGAACACGAAGGAAAACGCATCGTTGCGGATATCGAAGAATTAAAGCAGGACAGTAATGATTATGAGGAACAGAAGAAACGCAGGAACTTCTATCTGCGCAACGGCTACGAGAGTACAGGCACCTTCTATCATATCTACAACGTGGATTATGAACTGCTCTCTTACGGCGGACCAGTCAGCAAAGAAGAATGGCACGACCTGATCCTGAAACACTGGGGACCGAGAGCGGAAAGCGCAACTTATCACTAAAAACGTTATAATCTAATCAGTGAAAAAGATTTTGCTCGGAATACTCTTATTTGCGATCGACGGGGCAGCGATGTTTCTGTTCAGACGTTTCCCGTCGTTTTTCTTTCCGGCTTACCGCACTTTCTCGAAGAAGTGGATCGCCTTCCTTTCTTCCCTGAGTGCCGCTTTTCCTTTTGCAGTCTGGGATATCCTGGCCTTATGTGCCGTGATCATCCTGATCATCACACTGATCATGTCTTTGAAAAAGCACTTCTTCCTGAAATGGCTGTCTTCGCTTTTCCTGCTTATGTCTGTCCTTGTCTTTGTTGCCGTGTGCGGCTGGATGCTGAACCACTATGCACCGAAGCTGAGCGAAGAGCTTTCCCTGGAAGTGAATGAATACAGTATCGATCAGCTCTATGAAGCCTGTGATTATTATTTCCGGAAAGCGGGAGAGTATGCGCTGACGGTACAACGGGACAGCGAAGGCCACGTCCTGCCCTATGATTTAAAGGAGATCGGAGAGATGGCAGGCAATTCCTACCGGAAACTGGGCGAGACTTATCCGATCTTTGTCGGAAGCTATGACAGAGTCAAGAAGCTTTCCCTGGTGGGAGAGTATCTGATGTACAATGGCATCATCGGCATGTTTATGCCGGTAACGGGAGAATCAGGCGTTCCCGGAAGCGTGCCGACAGTTGTCCTGCCGTTTACGATGGCTCATGAAGCCGGACACCGCCTGTCTCTGGCAGCGGAGGAACAGGCCAATTTTGCAGCCTATCTGGCCTGCGTGAACAGCGATGATGAGCGTTTCATCTACAGCGGCTACTACAACGCCTTCTCCTACTGTTTCTCTTCTTTATATCAGAATGATCAGCAGAAAGCCATGGAGCTGTTTCACGAGTATGACGAAGATGCAGGCATCAGTCTGCTGAAACTGGACAGGCAGGACATCTCAGCTGTTTACCGGAAATATGAATCGCCTCTGAAGGAAGTCTCCGATCAGATCAACGACACTTATCTCAAGACGTTCGATGAGGAAAGCGGGATCAAGTCCTATGGTGAAGTGACGGACTATCTGATCGCCTGGTATCTGTCAGGCAGGTAAAAAAGTTATAATAAATTAGGGAGGTCATGACTATGAAATATACATCTGCGAGCGCAAACAAACTGATCCGTACACTTGAGGACAAGAAGAGTTTTCTTCTGCAACAGGAGTCCAACAATTCGACCTATGTTCAGGCACAGGACGAGAAGGCGGACATCCCCGATTATGATTTCAGTGATCATAACAGGCAGATCGATGAACTCGATTGCAAGATCAGGACGCTGAAACACGCGCTGAACGTCTTCAATACGACGACGGTGCTTCCTTTAGGCATCACGATCGATCAGGCGCTGGTCGAAATGGCTCAGCTCAACAACAAGCTGCCCAGACTCGACAGTTTAAGAAGAGCCAAAAACAAGACGAGACTGTCCGGTTCCATGACTTCCAGAAGAGATGTTGCGGAATTCCAGTATCTCAACTATAAGACGGAAGATGTCGAGAAGGTCTACGAAAGAGATCTCAAGCGTGTCCAGCAGATACAGCTGGCACTGGATAAAGTCAACCAGACCGAAGAGTTTGAAGTTGATGTGACAGAATGATCATTTTCCTTCGGCACCGTCTCATTTAAATCCGGAAGTAAGTGTTCACTGTTATTGTTGCTTTCGTTATTTTCTTATCTGTTTCAGAAAAAGTTAAATGATTCGGTTTCGGCTCAGTCTAATTTATACGGCAGGCCGTAAAAACTTTACCCAGGGATAAAGGAAGTAGCGGGTTATAATTTATCCCGCCTTGGAGGTTTTTGATGGAAGAAAACAAAGAAACAAAAAATACGATCAATGAAGAAGAACTGCTGAAGAAAGTCGAGAAAGCAGCGGAGAAGGGCGTAAAGAAAGGCGGCTTCAAACAGAGTCTCTTATCCATACTGCCGGTGCTGATCGCGATCGCACTGCTGGCTTACTTCATCATTCCCAAAGTGGAACTGCTGAATAAAAAGATCAACGGTATCTTTCATATCGATGACTCCGTGGCTGATCATGATGCAACGATCGACAACAACGGTATCTTCGGCTACACGGCTGCCGATTTTGAGGAGGCGATACTGGGTGATTCCAGTAAGCTGAAGAAACTGGAAGTTTTCAAACAGAACATCTCCGATGTCTCGCAGATCACCGATACAGGCTTGCTGAACTGGGGCATCTTCACCAAGAATCAGCTGATCACCTACAACGGGACCGTCGTCTATACGGTCGACCTTTCTTCATTGAAAAAGGGAGACATCCTTTTTGATGACGAAACAAAGACGATCACCTTAAGGATCCCGCATGCGAAACAGGAAGAGATCAATATCCCTGAGGATCAGATCCAGTTCGGCGATACGACCAAGGGCCTTCTGGCATTCGGTGACATCAAGATGACGGCGGAACAGGCTGCCCAGGTGCAGAGCGAAGCCAGAAAGAAGATGCAGCAGAAACTGGATGATGACAATGTCCCGGAGATGGCGGATCGTTTTGCGAAACTTTCAGTCTGGGAACTCTACACGCCGATCATTAAGGGCGTGCAGAAAGATTATTCCCTGGAAGTGGAGTTCAGATAAAAAGACTCTTTCGAGTCTGAGAAAAACAAGGCAGTGAAAACTGCCTTTTAAAATGATGAGAAAGTGTATTCAAACAGATCGCTGCGGTAAAGTGATTCCGTACATTGCAGCGGGACGTCACCGTTGAAATAGCGTATCGATACAGACTTCAGCAAGGCTTTTGATTTGGCCTGCAGCAGATCGAGTTGTTTCTCGTTTCCTTCAACGGCTTTCAGCTTGGTGATGAAGCCTGTGGTCTTGATCCCTTTGTTTTCGATATATTTGTCAAAAGACCCTTCCAGCGCAGAAAGATCGATCTCGCCGATATAATTGTAAGGTGTATAGGAATACTGCAGGGCGATGGGCATGTCGTCACCGGTCCGCAGCCTGACAATATAATACAGTTTATCGTTTTCGTTCAGTTCCAGCTGTTTCATGGCGAAAGGGAATTCCCTGGCATCCGCGAGTTTGAATTCCAGAAGCCTGCTTCCCGGTCTCATGCCGATGGAACGCATGTCTTCGGTGAATGATTTCTTGTTGCTGATATTGCGGTTGACCGGCTTGCCGGAAACAAAGGATCCTCTGCCGGGCATTCTTTCGATGATGCCTCTGATGGCCAGGTCTCTCAGACAGTTATGGATCGTCTGCCGGCCAAAGCCGAAGCGCTCCACCAGTTCATGTTCAGCCGGGATCTGATCACCGGCTTTGAGTCTGCCGCTGCTGATCTCATCCAGGATATAGTCTTCGATGATCTGTCTTTTTGACACGTGTTTTTCCATGCTTAAATTGTATCATTCATATGTATACCGGACAAAATAGGTCAAATGTATGATTGGTATAAAATGTACATATAAAATAATGCTTTTATACCATAAAATGTATGGACAAATAAGAGAGCGGTTTTTTACCATAATAGTGTAAACAGGAAGAAGAATTATAGATACGGGCATGTTTCTTCTTTTGTTTATTATTTAAGGAGGAGGTTCATCAATTTATGAACACATTTCAGATCTTTTTGATCAGTTTGATCACCGGACTCTCATATCTGACCAGAAGAGCCTGCGGTGATATGCAGTTGGAAAGACCGATCGTATTAGGTCCTCTGACCGGACTGATCCTGGGCGACTTTGCAACAGGTCTGCAGCTTGGTGCGACTCTGGAACTGATCTTCATGGGTGCTCAGGCGATCGGCGGTGCCGTTCCTTCCAATGTTGCGATCGGTTCGACTGTCGGTACAGCTATCGCTATCGTATCCGGTACAGGTATCGAAGGCGGTACGGCTGTTGCGGTTGCGACTGCTGTTGCCTGCTCATCATTTGAAACACTGGCAAAGACATTCTGTTCATTCTTCGCACACTGGGCAGACAACTATGCCGAGAAAGGAAACTGGAAAGGAATCAATCTTGCTGTGTGGATGGGCAACCTGTTGCACTTCCTGGCTGACTTTGTTCCGACGTTCCTGGCTCTGTCGATCGGTGCTGAAGCTCTGACGGCCCTGATGTCCAACATTCCGGCCAATGTCATGGCAGGTATCAACGGCATGGGCAAACTGCTGACGGCATTAGGTTTCGGTCTGCTGCTCAACAACCTGGGCACAAAGAAACTCATGCCTTATTTCTTCATCGGCTTTGCACTGGCAGCTTATGTGCCTGCATTCGGTACGATGGGTATTGCCTTCATAGGAGTGGCTTACGCTATCTTGTATGCGTTCCAGCACAGCAAGGAGGTAGAGTAAAATGGCTAACAAGTTAACAAAACAGGATATTACAAATTTGTTCATCAGATCCAACGCCGTTCAATCCGCTTTCTCTTTTGAGAGACAGCAGGCAATGGGCTTTGAGTACGCGATGATTCCTATCATCAACAAACTGTATGACAAGGAAGAAGACCGTATTGCAGCTTATCAGAGGCATCTGACATACTTCAACTCTCATCCGTGGACTTGCGGTGTCATTTTCGGTATCGTAGCTGCGATGGAAGAGAAGAAAGCCAACGGTGAAGATGTTTCCGAAGCGAATATCCAGGGTATCAAGACAGGTCTTATGGGACCTTTAGCCGGTATCGGTGACTCATTCTTCTGGGGTGCTTTCAGACCGATCGTAGCCGGTATCTGTGCTTCTCTGGCACTTCAGGGTTACGGTTTCGCTCCGCTTCTCTTTGTTCTGATCATCAATGCCGTACACTTCGGTCTGCATTACTGGGAAGTCAATAAGGGCTATGAAATGGCTGACAGCTTCTTAGAGAAAGCTGATATGTCTTCGCTCAATGTATGGATGGAAGCCGCAACGATCCTCGGATTATTCGTGGTCGGCGGTCTGACGGCAACCTGGCTGGGTGTTTCCACCAAACTCTCTTACACGATCGGTGAATCCACCACCAGCATCCAGTCTGCTCTGGATGGCATCCTGCCGAAGATGCTTCCGTTACTCTCAGTACTTGGCGTTTTCGCTTTGCTGAGAAAGGGATTCAGCACACAGAAAGTGCTGCTGATCATCGTTGTTGTCGGATTTATCCTCGGCTTCCTTGGAGTGATCTAATAAAACAGGAGGTCTTATGATTGTATTGGTAAGAATCGACGACCGTCTGATCCACGGACAGGTCGTTATGGGTTGGGTAAAAAGGTATTCCATCGATCACATCATGGCGATCGACGATGTGACGGCAGCTAATCCGATCCAGTCCAAACTGGTCAAGCTGGCTACACCGGTGGGATGTACTTCAGATGTTGTAAGTGTTGCCCAGGCAGTTGAATTGCTGTCTTCTGAGAAACTGGCTAAAAAAAGAGTCTTTATTGTCTCTAAAGACGCAAAAGAATTAGTAGCTCTGCTTGATGCCGGTATCGAACTTCCTGAAAACATCAATGCCGGTAATGTCAGGCAGCCGGAAGGAAAGACTGTAGTTCCCTATATCCTGATTGCGGAAGATGATCTTCCGGTATGGAAGGATCTTGCAGAAAGAAAAAAACTGACGGCGCAGCTGACGCCCGATCAAACATCATACAATCTGAAAGAGGCCCTGGAAAAAGTCGGATAGGCAGTTGAATATGATGAATTTTGATACATTGTTTCAACCGTATCCAAACAGTCGATATTCACTCTGCGCTCCAAACGGAATGGTATGCAGTAGTTCACCGCTTGCTTCTAATGCCGGACTTGAGATCCTGGCAAAAGGAGGCAACGCGGTGGACGCTGCTGTAGCAACGGCAGCCGTCATGGCTGTCGTCGAACCCACCAGTAACGGCCTGGGTTCCGATGCATTTGCGATCGTCTGGATGAAGGATCAGATCTACGGGCTCAACGCCTCAGGCAGGTCTCCTGAAAATATCTCGATCGAAAAAGTCAAAGCCCTGGGCTATGATACCATGCCCAAACGGGGATGGATCCCAGTTATGGTACCAGGAGCACCCAAGGCTTGGGCTTCGCTGATCAGTCGTTTCGGGAAACTGAGTCTCAAGGAGGTCCTGGCTCCGGCGATCCGCTATGCCGAAAACGGATTTACTGTTTCTCCGGTTCTTTCGTTTCTCTGGAATAAATATGTTAACAGAGAAAAGGAAGAGTATGGAGACAGACAGGAATTCCGGGAGTGGAAAAGAGTATTCACAAAGCAGGGAAAAGCACCTGCTTTTGGTGAGATTGTTCGTTTTCCCGATCATGCCCGTAGCCTTCGCCTGATTGCCGAAACGGAAGCCAAGGCATTTTATGAAGGAGAGATCGCGGAAAAAATCGTTGCGCAGTCACTCAGAGACGGCGGTTTTTTCACCATGGACGATTTTAAGAACTATGATGTTGAATGGGTCGATCCGATCAGTGTGAATTACCGTGGCTATGATGTGTGGGAGATCCCGCCGAACGGTCAGGGGCTCGTTGCGCTGATCGCTCTGAATATCCTGAAGAATTTTGATTTCAAAGAAAGAGACAGTGCTGAAACATTTCATAAGCAGTTTGAAGCAATCAAGATTGCCTTTGCAGATGCTTTATTATCTATCACGGACCCCGAACAGATGATTGTCGATTATCACGGTTATCTGAAGGATGAATACGGAAAATATAGGGCTTCGATGATATCCGAGGAGGCAAAGGTCTATGAAGGCGCTGATCCAAGCAGCTGCGGAACCGTTTATATGTGCACGGCCGATCATGAAGGAAATATGGTATCGTATATTCAGAGCAATTATATGGACTTCGGCTCCGGTATTGTGATCGAAGACTATGGTGTCTCGATGCAGAATCGCGGCTATGACTTCTCTCTGGATGAGACGAAGGTCAATGCTCTGAAGCCGAAGAAGCGGTCTTATCATACAATCATTCCCGGCTTCTTAAGCAGGGAAGGAAAAGCGGTAGGACCTTTCGGTGTCATGGGCGGATATATGCAGCCGCAGGGACACGTGCAGGTTGTCATGAATCTGCTGGATTTCCATCTCAATCCTCAGATGGCTCTGGATGCACCTAGGTGGCAGTGGACACACGGCAAAGACTTTATCGTTGAACCGAGATTTGACAGAAAGACTGTTGAAGAACTAAGAAAGAAAGGCCATCTGATCGAAGTATCGGAGAACTATTATTCTTATGGTCGGGGACAGATGATACTGCGTCTGGACAACGGCACCTATGTCGGTGCATGTGAATCCCGTACCGATTCCAATATTGCCTGTTATTAAGGAAGAAGATTGATTTATGTTGAAAAAAGCCTGGTTATTGTTTATTAACACATTCAGTATCTCCATGACCGCCAATTCCGGTTATGCGATGCTGGGTGTCATCAAGAACCGTTTTGTCGACAAGTACGGATGGTTTACGAAAGAAGAAATGGAAGATTTCATTGCCCTGGCGCAAAGCTGTCCGGGTCCGATCGCCTGTTCCTCAGCGACGATCATCGGCTATCAGTCGTGTGGCATCATCGGCGCTCTGGCGTCCGTGTTGGGTGTTGTGCTTCCGCCTTTCATCATGATGGTCGTGGTGACGTATTTCTATACTTTCATTTCGACCAACGCTTATGTACGTATCTTCATCGACGGGATGCAGGCAGGTGTCTGTGCGATGCTGCTGGATGTTGTCCTGGGCCTGTTCTCAGGCGTCCAGAAGATGAATAAACCGTTCTATTATGTGATGGTATTGTTGTCATTCCTTTATGTCAGACTGACGAAGTTCTCGATTTTCTATCTGGCGTTGCTTTGTATCGCCATCGCCATCATCAAGACGCTGATGACGAAAAAGAAAGTGGAGGAAAGTTTATGATCTCTGTTCTTGAAATATTCCTCAACTTCTTAAAGATCGGATTGTTTGCCTTCGGCGGTGCCTATGCGGTCATTCCTCTGATCGAGGAGCAGATGGTGACCAACACCAAATGGATGACATTCACGGAGTTTTCCGATCTGGTCGCCATCGATGAACTGACACCCGGTCCCATCATCGTCAATTCTTCCACCTTCATCGGTATGAAACTGGCAGGCATTCCCGGCGCGATCGCTGCTACATTGGCCTGTGTCGTTCCCGGAGCGATCATTGCGCTGACGCTGATTTGGCTCTATCAGAAATACAAGGAGATCCCTGTCATCAATGAGGCGATCAGAGTACTGAAGTGCATGTCGGTGGCACTGATCTTCTCGGTGCTGATCAAGATGTTCCTGTCAGCCGTATTCCCTGAAGGACTTGCGGCCTACAAAGACATCAACATCCTGTCTCTGCTCATGGTGGCCGTCAGTTTCTTTGTATTAAAGAAGTTCAAGACCAACCCGCTGTTTGTGATGCTGGCCTGCGGAAGTATCACCCTGCTGCTGTCACTGATCGGGTTGTAAGAAACAAATCAAAAAGGCAATCGGATCAATCGATTGTCTTTTTATATGAGTTTCTTCCATCTCTGCTTCAGATCTTCTGTATAAGAAGCAAGATATACAGGATCTGAGAATTCCTGCAGGGTATAATCTTTATCGCGGGTCAGCGTATTGTTTTCTGAGCGTTTCTGAGCTTTTTGAACAAAGGCATCAAAAACATTCAGGTAATCTTTAACGTCTTCTTTTGAGAGTTTTCTCTTTTTCATCCATTTCTCTGCCAGTTCATAAGATATCGGCAGCATGAAAAGGACCGTCACATCATCCAGCCATTCTGATCTAAGCGGATAATAAAGATATTCCTCCCAGCTTTTGTCGCTTCTACTGCTTTTTAAGAAGTTTACTGCCGTTGCATAAGCTTTGAGAGCATCTTTTCCGTGAGGCTTCTGACTGGAGAACCGATCCAGATATTCTTTCCGCCATTCTTCTTCGGTTTCTTCCGATATCTGATAACCGTCATATTCATGTTCCTCGCCGTTGAGGGACATGTAGAAGCGGTTTCCGCTGTATTTGAAGAATAATTCCTTTGCCCGTTCCATCATAATCATTATATTATCTTCGTGATCATTCATTCACTTAAACAAAGAATCCGTCAAAAAAGAAATGAGATGAGGGTTTTGAAAGAAAGGGATCAGTGAAAAGACTTGTTCATTGGTATAATAAATGTATCAGCAAGAGATATCTTTTTAATGACAGATTGAGAGGAGAAACAGAATGAAAAATCATGTGAAATTCCATTCTGCCAACGGCAAGCGTCTGATCCTGATCGCGGATGATGAACTGATCAACCGTGAACTGCTGGGTCAGATCCTGAAAGCGGATTATGAGCTGCTTTTTGCTAAAGACGGGCAGGAAGCGCTGGATCTGATCCGTGAAAACAAAGACACACTTTCACTGGTGCTGCTGGATATCCTGATGCCGGTCATGACCGGTATCGAAGTTCTACAGGAAGTCAGAGCCGACAGTGAACTGAGCCACATCCCGGTCATCGTCGTGACATCCGAAGGGGAGAAAGAGGTCGAGTCCCTGCAGATGGGCGCCATCGACTTCATCCCGAAACCGTATCCGGCAACCGATGTCATCCAGGCGAGAGTCCTAAGGACGATAGAGCTTTCGGAAGACAGGGACATCATTTCTTCAACGGAGAGGGATGCCCTGACCGGCTTATACAACAAGGAATTTTTCTACCGCTATGCGCAGCAGTACGATCAGTTCCATAAGGATCAGGATATGGATGCGATCATCGTCGACATCAACCATTTCCATATGATCAATGAGCGTTTCGGCAGTGATTACGGCGACAGTATCCTGTGCCGTATCGGTGAGCGATTGAGAGAAGCTGTCTCCGAATCCGGCGGTATCGTCTGCCGGAGAGAGGCCGACACTTTCATGGTCTACTGTCCGCATCGTGATGACTATAAGGAGATCCTGGACAAGGCTTCCATCGGTCTGGCGGAAGATGATTCCGGAAACAACCGCGTGCGTTTACGTATGGGCGTTTATTCCAACGTCGACAAGGAGTTGGATATCGACCGGCGTTTTGACCGCGCCAAGACGGCATGCGATACGGTGAAGAACAGTTTCACCAGAACGATCGGTATCTATGATAACGATCTTCATGAAAGAGAACTGTATGCGGAACAGCTGATCGAAGAATTCCCGAAGGCGATCGCCGAGAATCAGTTCCAGGTCTACTATCAGCCCAAGTTCGATGTGCGTCCGGATGTTCCTGTACTCGCCAGTGCCGAAGCACTGGTCCGCTGGATCCATCCGCAGCTGGGCATGATCTCTCCCGGTGTCTTCATTCCTCTGTTTGAAGAAAACGGTCTGATCGAGAAACTGGATCAGTATGTCTGGAATCAGACTGCCGGACAGATCAGGGAATGGAATGAGAAATATGAATACAGGATCCCCGTCTCGGTCAATGTCTCCCGTATCGACATGTATGATCCGACACTGCCGGATATCCTGGTGAATATCGTGAAAGAAAACGGACTGACGACCGCCGATCTGCTGCTGGAGGTAACGGAAACAGCTTATGCCGAAGAGTCCGAACAGATCATTGAGATGGTATCCAATCTGAGGAAACTTGGTTTCCGCATCGAGATGGATGATTTCGGTACCGGTTATTCCTCTCTGAACATGATCTCCAATCTGCCGATCGACGCTCTGAAGCTGGATATGCAGTTTGTCAGGAATGCCTTCAAGGAAGGCGGAAACACCAGGGTCATGGAAGTCGTCATCGACATTGCGGATTTCCTGGATGTTCCGGTCATTGCCGAAGGTGTGGAGACAGAGCAGCAGCTGGAAGCTTTGAAGAACATGGGCTGCGACATCATACAGGGTTACTTCTTTTCCAAACCGGTCCCGGCTTTTGAATTCGAACCCTTTATCCTGCAGCGGAAAGAAGCGGATAAGGCGATCAGCGAACAGGAAGACGAAGCCGATATCGAGATGAAGATCAAGGCGGCACAGCTCGATGCAGCCAGAGAAAGCATCGCCGAAGAAGAAAACAGTATCGAAAAGCTGGCACTGAAGGAAGAAGGACCGGCTCTCAATTCCGGTCTGCAGCTGAGGACTGCCAACATCTTCTTCTCGGTCATCGCCGTACTTGCGGCACTGGCTCTGTTTGTGGCCAACATCGCCGTATCTCAGGGATACAAACGCATGAAGGAAGCATCCGACCGCTACATTGCGGCTCAGCTGGCAGCTTCCGATATGGTAACCGGATCGGACTATCTGACCGACAGAGTGCGCTGCTTCGTCGTTACCGGCGAGATACAGTACCTCAATGACTTTTTTGAAGAAGTCGAAGTCGCTCAGAGAAGAGACAAGGCCGTGGCAAGTCTGGAAGAACTGCTCGGCGAAGACAGAAGCGGAGCCCTGTCCAGTCTCAACAGCGCCCTGGGTCTTTCCAACGAACTGGTCCTGGTTGAAAACGAAGCGATGCGGCTGATGCTGGAAGCGGGGGACTATGATATGTCCAAGGTCCCCAAGGAGATCACCGAAATAAAACTGAGTGAAGAAGATCTCCTTCTGAACAAGCAGGAACAGAAGGAAAAGGCGCAGCGCCTGGTCTTCGACAACGACTACATGCATTATAAAGACCGCATCAGAGAGAACGTGTCACTGTGTACGAAGTCTCTGATCCGTTCCTCTTCTCAGGAACTGGAAGAGGCTTCCACAAGACTGTCTGTACTGGTGAATTTCCTGACGGTACTGACCATCATCTTCCTGCTGATTGTGGCCGGCTTCGTCGCCATCATCTCCCTGCAGATCAGGAAACCGCTGACCAGGATGGTCTCGCTGATGCAGGAACAGAAATCGATCCCGCCGAC